>Ga0209636_10005527_pt1 | contig 12894 bp, 10 predicted proteins | sample DeeMarSWOR152_54_FD_187464 | JGI IMG/M metagenome (GOLD analysis project Ga0209636, IMG submission 187464) | Marine sediment microbial communities from White Oak River estuary, North Carolina - WOR-1-52-54 (SPAdes) (version 2) | ecosystem: Environmental > Aquatic > Marine > Intertidal zone >...
CTGGTTAAGTTCGTCAGGTTTCAAACCCTCTCTGACCTCGATACCAGCCTCTTCGATGACATGATCTATCCTATATGCCTCGTTACATTCTTTGCATTTCGTCATAACGTCAGTGAAATGTGCAATATGACCGGAAGCTTCAAAGACTGTAGCGGGTAAAATTATTGTAGACTCAATCTCGACCATCCCTTCTTTATATACAAACATTTCAAGCCATTTATTTACAAGGTTCCGCTTTAATGTGGTTCCTAGAGGTCCATAATCAAAAAAACCACTTAGACCTCCATAAATCTCGAATGAAGGAAATATAATGCCACGTCTCTTACCTAGCTCAGAAATCTTATCGTACAAGTCCATTCTTATTTACAGCCTCATTAATTATTAAATTAATCTTAATACTATTGCCCATATGTCTTTATCAGTTCATTCTGTAATTTTTACTAAAGCATATTATTATATAATGGTAATAGAGGGCCTCATCAAGATTTTTAGCGTTATTGCTTCTATATGATAAGATTTAAGGAAGTTTAACAATAAAAAAATAAAATCAGTTTAATAATATATAATACTAAAGTAATCATTTTTAATTTAAAAAGAGGATAACTCTGATGGCCAAAGGGGACATCTTAAAAGATACACAAGAGATCTACGCAGCACTGAGCCACCCAATAAGGAAGGCTATTGTCGATCTGATGGCTAAGAATGGCAGAGTTGGCTTCAGAGACTTAAAGGATAAGTTGAATGTGAGTGTTGGAACATTATACTACCATATCGATACTCTTGGCGATTTAGTGACTCAAGATAAAAAAAGAAAGTATGTTTTAACGGAAAAAGGTAAGTTGGCACTGAAGATCTTTGCTTCAAGCCAAGAAACATTACAGGATAGGGGAATTAAGGTAGAAAAACCACCTCAAACCCTATTTAACCGCATAAGTTCAATAGTCTTGCCAAAACACCTCTTCGCTTATTTATCATCTACGCCTCGAAAAAGAATTATCGAAGCAACAGCAATCATCGCCCTCGGATCTTGGCTTTTAGCAGAGGCGAGACTTGAACCAATACTACTATTCTTCAATAGCAGACCAACCATTCCAACTTACATGATCCCAATAGAATTCTTTGCGAGCTGGCTGATTATATACGCTTTAAGCGATATTCTCTCTTTTCTCATTTACCGCAGGAAAGAAGAACATCTAACCCTTCTCTCAGGTACAGCTTTCTCTCTCGCACCAATAATACTATATGCGTTCGTCTGGGCGGTCATAAAGGCAGTGAGTCCAATCTTCCTACTCAATAACCTCTTTTGGTGGGGGTTTCTTCTCATATGCCAGATTTGGTCAGTTGGCTTACTCTCAATTGCAATAAGCATCTCCAAAGCTCTGAGAATAGATAGAGCAGCAGTTATAAGTTTCCTTATTCAGTACCTCAACATCGTCTATGTGCTATTCTTCGTTTTCAAATTCACTATCTAAACAATCGGAAATCGGTGTAGAGGTGATATGTCTCGTGAAGGAACCTGAAAACGCGATCCAGCAACAAGGTAGAAGTGTATTGATTGGAAAAAGCAAATTCAAAAAGGTTCTCAGCTTATTCCTAATTTTTATCTTCATAAGCTCATCCATGCAGGCATTTCACTCTGAAGAACAAGGCCAAATTGAAGCTCAAAAAGATGGTAACAAAGTTACACTCCGATCAGATATAATGACGATCGAGGTCTTGGGATCAAGTCCAGCTGTTACCTTCTATTATACTGACGATATATATAATTATACGCACTTCAGACTCTCTCTCAACCGTGTATATGAGTATGGGGATGACACGGTAGTTTCTGTGGATGTTAGAAATCTACCCTGGGCTCAGACCGATCCATTACTAATCCTCGATGATAAAGGCGAAGAGATAGGGTATCAGCTTAGACTTGTACTCTTCGGTGCGCCACAGTACCAGTTTGGTATAATATTTGAAGTTAGTTTGTATCGTGGAGATATGAATGCGTCATTGATTGGTGCTCAAGAGGCAACTTTTAACATTGCAGGTTTTCATGAACTTAGCATTCATGTCATTGTTTGGAACTGGACGTTCGCTCATCCTACTTCAAGCGGTTTAGCACTCGAATACATTCTGCAACGAGATATACCTGGAGAGACAATGAAACCTCACTCTTCACAACATCAACAATTCGAAGATATCGGGCTGATACAGATAGTTGGTGTTGAATCGGAACTTGAGGAGGGCTTCTATAAGTGGTCAAGCAATGCCCTAGTCTCATACTCTGACCAAGAGAATATAAAGCCAGTTGAATCGAGTATTATCGAGGAAGAGGGCTCTGATTTTGTATCTTTTAAATTTGGGAGATATCAAGGCGTACTCCAACATTATCAGAGTATTGGTGTAGTCGCAGAAAACGCGGAGTTTATAATAATCCCAAGACCAGAAACAATTAATCTACCCATAGTCATACTCACCGGGGTATCAGCCTTAGTTGTTCTAGTTGTTGCTTTCCTCAGGAAACCACCGAGAGAAGACTGACATAATTTTATCGATGTCGTTTTCGTGATTGGGGGGAAGATGGCTTTAAAAGAAGAAAATTTATTTAGAGAGAGGAGGAAAAACTTTCACCATCTTCCCTCTCCCATCCAATTTGATATTGAATCGATAACTTTTCCATGAAAATATATAAGCCTTGTGGATTTAGGTAGTGTTAAGTCTTTGGCACGTTTAGTTATTCGGTTTTAATTCGTTTAACGATAGGTGGACGGATCTTCTTTAGAATTCTGTATCCGCACTCATGACATTTGATCTCAGGCATTAAAGCTAGTTTATCATAACTAGTCTTTGCACCACACTTCACGCACTCATAGATTATTCCTGTGATCACACTCTTATCTTCAGCCATTGTAACATCCCATTAAATCTCGTTCTTTCAAAGTCTCTTCTTTGTAATAAAGATAACGTGAAAGAAACAGGTTTCCGGTCAATTATTCTTTTCTTCTTTCCCAATAAACATTTATCGAATAGCAATAGGTAATCATCAGAACTTTCTTTACATTTAAGGTGATTATTCTCGTCTCGAATTTCTTTTTATATCTGAGCTTAGTTAGGATATATAATATTTCTATTAATCGTTATTCGTGGTTGGAAAGAGATTGAAAAAATTAACTAGAAAAAATCTTGCAAGAATGATTGATCATACGCAATTAAAACCCGACGCAACGTTTGAGCAAATCGAGAAATTATGTAATGAAGCAGTAGAGTATGGTTTCTTCGCTGTCGTAATTAACCCCTCATATGTTGGGTATGTTCGCGAATTAGTGAAAGATAAAGGTGTTAAAATCGCTAGTGTTGTCGGTTTTCCTTTAGGTGCAGCTACAACCGAAGTTAAAGTGTTTGAGACAAAGGACTTGATAAAAAAAGGTGTAGATGAGGTTGATATGGTGATGAATATCGGAGCTTTCAAATCTCAAGAGTATGAGGTGGTAGAGAAAGATATCGAATCTGTTGTTGAAGCAGCTAATGGTAGATGTGTCAAGGTTATCCTTGAGACTTGCTATTTAACAGATAAAGAGAAAGTGATAGCTTGTAAACTTGCGAAGATAGCTGGAGCCAGCTTCGTAAAGACATCTACTGGTTTTGGTGGTGCTGGAGCCACGGTTAGTGATGTGAGATTGATGCGAAAGACTGTAGGAAATGATATGGGTGTTAAAGCAGCCGGTGGAATAAGAGATTATACAACGGCGGTTGAGATGATAAAGGCAGGGGCAAATAGAATTGGGGTAAGTAGCAGCGTCTCAATAATTGTAGGAATCAAACAATAGTTGTTTTTGCGCTTTGTCTTATGGTTGTGGATGATCTTGTTTTTACGTGGGCTGATATAAATCGATGTCTACTGTCTGTGGGTTTAATTTTTTCTATTTGCATTGTTGAGAATTTTAAATAATTCTGCTATATTTTTAGAATTTATCATTATTGATGTGACTCGTGGTTTTAGATTAATGTCAGTTTATAGTTTTAAATTTGATTAAAAAATTATTTATTTGCTAAGTCTAAAATCCTGTATTAATTCAGAAATAAAATGGAGATGCTTGAAATGCAGGTAACTCTTATTAATTACACGAGAAATGGGTTGAAGACTATTGCTGACGCTGTTAGGGTAACAGGTCCTTTTTTCGATCAGATGTCGGATGAAAAAATAGTGAAGTATATGGTTAAGCATGATTATGGATCCGCGCTTGAGCATATATATTTCACCTTTGAACTTGAGGATATCTCTGTAGCCATATCCAGAGAACTTCTCGAACATAGAATAGCGTCTCACACCGCTAAGAGTACGAGATATGTTAGTGAGGTGGGAGGTTTCCAGTACTACATCTCTCCTAAGATCAAGGAGCCAATGCTCTCGAAGTATAAAAAACACATGGAATCCGTTCTAGGATTATACAAAGAAATAGAGCAGACGGTTGACAGGGAATCAGCTAGATACGTCCTGCCCTTGGGTCTCAAATGTACATATGTGTGGACAATAAATGTTAGGTCACTGCTTAACTTCCTAAGATTGAGACTCTGTGGAAATGCAGCTCTAGAAATGCGCGAGTTAGCGAGAAAGGTCAAGAAAGAAGTAGTACAAATTTACCCGCAGATATTTGAGGATGTAGACTGCAGGGGTTCTCAATGGGGGTTTTGCCCGGAACCTAGAAAGAGAAGCTGTGGTAAATATCCTCAAAGGTAATAAATAAGGCAATAACATTCGATAAGATTCCAATATGTAAATAGTTTCGATACTGTTGTATACTCTATGAATAACTTCACTCGATTACTTTTTTGTTTTTACATTACGTGAGGAGGCTTTTTTGGGTAAAACCCGATTTTTTTTAAAAGCCTACTCGTTTCTGGGTATTTTCTTAAATCAGCGTACGGTATATAGTTGGAGTTCATAAATTCGCTTTGAAATCTTGGGTTAGTCGCCAGCTCTATGTACTCTACTTTTTTCGATACGTCTTCTGCGATCTTTCTTATTTTTTTAGAGATTAATGCCATCCTCGCACCAGTTCCCGCAGCGTTTCCTACCACCCTCACTTTCTCAAGAGAGATTTCCGGATACATTCCAATTATTCTAGCATTTTCCGGATCAATATAAGATCCAAAAGCACCTGCTATGAAAACTTGATCAATGTCTTCCCCAGTTACTTTCGCTTTCTTCATCAATATTGCTGCGCCAGTGTGCATTGCTGCCTTTGCTAACTGGATCTCTCTCACATCTCTCTGAGTTATGACTATATCTCCTCCAGTCGATGTTTCTCCTCCTTGAGCTATTACAAACTCTTTTAATCCTTGTTTCTCGATGAGTCTTTGTGAATTCAAATTTCTGTTAATTGTTCCGCAAATATCGATTATCCCAGCTTTCAACATTTCAGCTATTAAGTCAACAATAGCTGAACCGCAAATCCCGCAGGGTTTAGTGTTATTAATAGTTTGATATTTAACCTCTAAGGTTTTTGGGTCAATAATTACCCTCTCGATTGCACCTGAGGCTGCTCTCATACCATGCTTAATATGAGCTCCCTCAAATGCGGGACCTGATGCACAGGAACAAGCTAGGATCCCATCTCTATTTCCTAAAACTACTTCCGTATTCGTTCCGATGTCAAGCGCCAGGCACAGCTTTTTACTCTTATAGATTTCAGTAGCCAAAATTACAGCGACATTGTCAGCTCCAACAAACCCAGCTATCAAAGGTAAAACGTGAATGTTGCCATTTGGGTTAATCTTTACTCCGAGCTTTTTTGGGTTAATATCGATTCCTTCTCTGATCACAGGCGTGTAAGGAGAAAGAGCAACATATTTGAGATTGATGTTTAAGAATAGGTGATGCATTGCTGTATTTCCAACAGCAGTCATTTCATATACACTGTTGGCGTTTATACCATCCTTATTGCATAGATTATAGAGGATTTGATTAACTCCCTCGATGACAACACTTTGAAGTTCACTGTGATCTTCATATGCTATCCGTGCAATGACATCTTCTCCGAAGGGAATCTGTGGGTTCATAAGAGAGTCCACCGCGTCAACTTTACCTGTATTTAGATCTAGAAGATAACCTGCGAGTTTCGTTGTACCAATATCGAATGCAAATCCGAAGTTACTATCTCTTTGATCTCCAGATTCAACATCAATGATTTTCTCATCATCCCAAATCGTGACGGTTACTTCCCATTTCGCATTCCTTAACAATGGAGCTAAATTCTTAATTACTTCAAATTCTACTTCAGGGGCTTTGAGATTGTACTTTTTCTGAAGTTCTTCAAGCAGTCTATCGTGATCAGATCTAGAATCTTTCAATGTTGGGGGCGGTAATTTCAAAAAATATTTTTTAATAAGAGGCTCAAGCTTAACTGGCGTCTCTATCCCTTCTATTTGGAGACGTTGTCTACCAGTTCTACTTGTTTCAGGAATATTGATTACAAGTGATTCATGGATTTTTGCTTGACATGCTAACCGGTATCCTTTCGAAACCTCTTCTGAGGTTAGAATCTTCTCTTCCACCTTTGTTAGAGGATTAACCCGAGCCATGTTTTCGATTATGACCTTGCATTTTCCGCATATGCCTTGTCCCCTGCAAATAGAAGTTAAATCAACACCTGCAAGCGTCGCCACTTCGAGAATATTTGTACCATTTTTAACACTAATATGCTTGCCTTCTGGTTGGAATATGACCTCACTTTCCTGTTTCAAAGGTTACTCTCCTAATTTTATCAAAAGCACTTAAAGATTCAGTTAAACTTTACAATAAAGCTATTAATCAATTGATGAATCGTCTGAACTTTTAAATGAAAATTTTTCTTAGAGGATGATTATTAACTGCAGGACGGATTCCATATTCCTGCATCATTGAGTACGCTACGTAAGCATCAGCAAGTCCTATCGTGGGGAATATTTCAGCTGCTTTCTTTAATGGTCCATACAATAGAAAATCAGCTCCCATCATTATCGTTGATGTAAAAGCCACAGCACTACTGATTGAATATCTGGTTCTTTCAAGTTTTTTTCTTTCATGCCATCTATCTATAGCATTGTGTGCTCCACACCCTGCAGGAATGCCATAAAGCTCCTTCACTTTATATATGGCTTTACTTGCAGGTCCGGGATCAGGGACATCCAGTATCGCTGTGTCGATAAGAGTATTCGCTATTCCTCCAGCTTCTGCAGCTTTCAATAACTCGCTTAAAACATCCATTCTTCCTTTTAAGGTAGGCATTTTTGGATTGAAAGCCAGAAGAACTGCTGTTTTAATTCCAGATTCCTTCAAGGCGGTTATTTCTTCTTTCTTGTCTTCTGGCATGATCGTGTTGTAGATTGATCTTTCAGTTAATCCTACTTCTTTGACATATTTTGCTCCTGCAATTCGAACATCTGAGGTAGTTCCGTCGATAAGAAAAGGAACGGTTGTGGCTTCAGCTATAAAGTCAATATACTTCACTAGTGCTTCAGGCCATGCGCCTACAACATCTATTAGATACGGATTTCCAGTTTTTTCGGAAGCCTCTTCCACCTCGTTTATTATTGTTTCAGCTTCTGATTTGTTAAATCTTCCATTCTTCTCATCTGTAACAATCTTGTCACCTTGAAAGAACATGCTTCCAATCATTACTGTTGGATATCGACCGGGTTGACCTCCAATCATTGTCCCGTTAATATCAAATACCTTCTGTTCTTTTTCGAATATAAACAACCTCAACACTCTTTAAATGAAAAATTATTAGAACTATTCACAATATATTCATAAAAGCCTTGATTAATCTGGAATTGTATATCAATAAGAAGTTTTACTTAATGAATCCGCCTTCTTTCAATAATTGGGGAATTAGCTCTGTGTAATGAACTGACATTACATGGCATCCAGCACATAGTTTTGACTTTTTTAACTCTTTAATAAACGGTACAAAAAAGTCCAGGTTCACTTGATCATACATCTTTCTTTTTTCTTCTTTGGAAAGCGATGTATTATCCTTAATTTTTTTCAAATCTGTTAAAAGTTTGTCAGGAATAGAAACACCTGGAACATTATCAATAAACCCTTTTGCTATACCATAACTTTTCATTGGAAAAATTCCAACAAGCACAGGAACCTGAAAAACTTTAAACATTCTGAGAAACTCAATTGTTTTTTCAACATCAAAACAAACTTGTGTTTGTATAAACTGCGCCCCATTCTCAATCTTTCGAAGAACCTTCAACACTTCTGGTTCAAGAGGGTCAGCATTGGGGTTTGCTGCAACACCGATATTAAACTTTGGACGTTCACCTTGAATATCATTACCAGTAAGATCTTTTCCCTCATTAACCATGCGGTTAATTAACCTCACTAATAATGTGCTATCAAAGTCGAAAACGGGCTTTGCATTTGGCATGTTTCCTAGAAATGTGTGATCACCAGTTAATGCAAGAATATTTTTTATTCCAAATATTGCTGCTCCAAGTAAATCGCTAGTTAAAGCAATTCTGTTTCTATCAGAGCATCTGATTTGGTATATTGCCTCCATTCCAACTTCTTTTTGAATAAGATGAGAAACAACCAAACTTGAAACTGCCACAGAAGAAGCAGGATTATCTGTAACGTTGCAGGCTGTAACACATCCAAGTAGTTCCTTAGCTTCGTTGAGTACGCTTGATATATCTGTTGTTTCAACTGGTTCTAATTCACCAGTGAAAACGAACTTCTTTGATACTATCTTTTTCATTAATTGCGAATGAGCTTTTGTCAAGACATGTTCGTCCTATCTGTCTATTCCGTTTCTATTTTTTCTGCAATTTGAGCTTGTCGAATGTGTATGTTATCTATCTCTCTTGGAATAGCTTCTTGTCCAAAATTGCGTGGTTCTCTTGTTTTCCGGAATAGATCCACTCTTCCCAGCTTTCGAAGTCGATTCCAGATTAAAACCCAACCACAATCTCTAGTGTAGTCGCCCACCTCGCATTTACCATCCACCATTCCGCCACACGGGCCATTCATTAATCCCTTAGCGCATCTTGTAACCGGGCAAATGCCTCCTGTCTCTGCTAAATGACAGTTTCCACATGCGCGACAGCGCTCATAGTATAGTCCTATGCGTTCTACTTTTCCTATAAAGTGCGTGTTTAAACCGGGAATACATGGTAAATCTGCTATTTCAGCTAAAGTTTGCACTCCTGCGCCACATGTAAGACAAAGCAGAGCATCTAGATTAGCGCTCTCCTTTTGAATCTTTCTCCACTCTCTTCTCGCAATTCTTTCATCGCAGGGAACCTCTATCATCATCTTTTGAACACTCCATTTTCCTGTTAGTTTTTCTGCCATCTCGTTTACTTGTTTCTCTCCTCCTGTCTGTACTTCTGTTGCACATGTGCCACAACCGACGACCATGATGTTGTGGTAAGGTTCAAGATATTGACTGATTTCTTCAAAGGGTTTCTGTGTTGTTACAATCATTTTTTATCAGTCCTTTAAATTAGTGTTATTTTATAGATAAACTACTTCATATTATTATAACGATAGTTATATTTTTTATTTTTTCTTTATTTTACTCAAACCTCTCTATTAAAGTTGAAACGATCAATGGAAGAGCTATGGTTGCATCACAGTATAATGTGCAGATCTTTGATTCTTCATCAATCTTTCCCCAGCTTAAAGCCTCTTCAAGGGTTGCTCCACTTAAACCACCGTATTGCGGGGTGTCAACCGTTACCTGGACAACATAATTGTGAGGCTTATCAGGAACAAGTACAGATTGAAGAATAAAATTTTTTGGCACTCCTCCTCCAAGGATAAAGGCGCCTGTTTTTTTCCCCTCTTTTTTTAAATCAAAATTTAAATTAATAACATAATCAAGATCTTTCGTTACGTCGATCTTTAAATAACGGGACTGAGAATTCATCCAAATCTGAATTCCCAGAATAGAATCTATTAAAGCAGGAACAATAATTTTTACTTTGTTAATGGAGGCGCACTTTATGATTGAATCAGAATCGTCTATTCTTTTCCCAATTTCGTATAACAAATCAAAAGTGGAGTATTCTCCATCTGGAATATTGTTGAGAATTTTTTGTATGTATTTCTCCATAGTGGTCATAGTTTCAATTCTTGACGCCACATCATATATTCGATCATAACCTTTTTTCCTTAACTCTAAGTCTTTAACTTCATTTGGGTCACATTGAATATATTCCTCACCATATGATTGAGCTATATCGTGGGTTATGTTCGCACCAGTGGATACAATAATATCTATCCACCTCCTTCTTATCATTTCAACAACACACATACGCATGCCCGCGGGTACCATGGCACCAGATAATCCCAGAAATCTTTTGCAGGAGTCGTCCTTAATCATCTCCTCCACTATATCTGTAGCTTCTGCTAGTTTTCGAGCATTAAAAGCGGTTGATCTCATCTGTTTAACTATTTCATTTACAGTCTGTTTTTTTGGCTTGATGTTTTTCCATTCGTTCATATTTTAAAAATAGATTGTATGGATTATATAGAGGTTGACTATGAGCTTTATTTTTTTTAAGCAATAGACGAAGGATAAAAAACATTATATGTTATTAGTATAACTATTGTTATATTTCGATGATGGAAAACTAATAAATATTCATCACGGGAAAAATCGTGTTTCTAACATTTAAAATGTTCAAATGACTGAGGCGCTTATAATAGTGAAATCCAGTTACCTACCAACTCAACAGATCTTAGTGATTGGGGGCGGTATCGCAGGGATCACATCTGCACTTGATCTAGCTGATCAAGGCCACATAGTTCATCTTGTTGAGAGAGAACCCTCTATCGGAGGACGTATGGCACAACTTGATAAGACTTTTCCTACCCTAGACTGTTCTATTTGCATCCTTGCTCCTAAAATGGTCGAGGTATCACGCCATCCAAACATCAATCTAATAACATATGCTGAAGTTGAAGAGGTAAAACCATTAAACTATGGGAATTATTTCAGAGTAAAGATAAAACAGAAACCACGTTATGTAGACGCTGAAAAATGCACTGGTTGTCAGATATGTATCGAAAAATGTCCCGTGAAGGTCGCAAGTGAATTTGATGAAAACTTAACGACACGTAAAGCTATATACATCCCTTTTCCACAAGCAGTGCCAGCTGTAGCTTCAATCGATCCTGCTCATTGTCTATACTTCACAAAGAATGTTTGCCGGGTATGCCAGAAGTTTTGTCCTGCACACGCGGTCGATTTTACTCAGAAGTCTAAAATTTTAGAGTTGGAAGTAGCATCAATAATTGTCGCAACTGGTTTTGAACTTTTAGACCCCTCGATTTTACCTAATTATGGATACGGAAAATTTTCAGATGTTATAACTTCTTTACAGTTCGAAAGACTTCTATGCGCCTCCGGTCCAACTAACGGCGAGGTCCTGAGGCCTTCAGACAATAAGAAGCCTAAAGAGATAGTATTTATTCAGTGTGTGGGTTCAAGAAACGAGAATGTGAAACCCTATTGCTCCCAGGTCTGCTGTATGTACGCGACAAAAGAAGCCATCACCGCAAAGGAGCATCACCCTGAAGTCGAAATAACCATTCTCTATAATGATTTGAAAGCCATGGGAAAAAATCATGAAGCCCTAATAAATAGAGCTAAAGGAGAGTTCAAAATCAACTATGTGAAAGGTTTACCTGGCGAAGTCCTCCTAGATTCGAAAGATAAGAAACTGACAGTTAGATATTCGGATATGTCATCCGGTGAGGTACAGACTTCGAAAGCAGATTTAGTTGTTCTCTGTCCCGCCATAATACCTAGTGAAGGTTCAAAGGCATTGCATAGCGTTCTAGGTATTGATGTTGACGAGTGGGGATTCTTTAAATCCTCCAGCAAATTACACACTGTGGAGAGCAAGGTTCCTGGGATTTATCTTTGTGGTGTTTGTCAAGATCCGAAGGATATATCTTCCTCTGTTGTTCAAGCTTCAGGAGCAGCGTCTCTTGCTGCTTCGAGAGCTGAAGTAATCAAAGTTATCGATACTGGATTAAACGATGTGGGAAAGAAGATACTAAGCGAACCAAGGATAGGTGTTTTTGTTTGTAGTTGTGGTATAAACATCGGTTCAGTTGTTGATGTTCCCGCGGTCACGGACTACGCTAGGAATCTACCTAATGTTGTTTTTTCCTCTGAACAAATGTTCACCTGCTCTCAAGACTCTCAAGAGATAATTAAAGAAGCGATTGATGAACAGAATCTTAATCGAGTTGTTGTTGCTTCTTGCACTCCGAGAACTCATGAACCATTGTTCAGAAAGACCTGTGAGGAAGCTGGTCTTAACCCTTACTTATTTGAGATGGTTAACATAAGGGAACACGATTCATGGGTTCATCCACAGACACCCGACTTGGCAACTGAGAAAGCGAAAGAGCTTGTCAGAATGGGTGTCGCAAGAGCAAGGTTACTACGTCCCCTCGCTAAAATGGAGATCGATGTAAAGCCAACCGCTTTAGTGATAGGCGCCGGAGTATCAGGTTTAGTAGCTGCTAAGACTATCGCTGATAACGGTTTTAAAGTGAAGTTGGTGGAGAAGAAAGAGAACTTAGGCGGAAGATTGCTTGATGGTCATAAGATAGCTTTCGAAGACTTAGAGCCAGGTGAAATACTGGATCCTCTTATAGATGCTGTAAACCGCCACGAAAATATTGAAGTGTTGTCCTCTACAGAAATCAAAGAAGTTACTGGCTCTCTAGGAGATTATAATGTCAAATCAGTCAATAATGGCGAAGAATCGTCATTCAAAGTAGGTGTTATTGTTCTCGCAACTGGGTCTGATGAGCTGGAGCCTGAGGGAATATTTGGTTATGGAAGTTTCTCTGAAGTTAAGACGTTATCTGAGTTCAGAGAACTCTTAGAT
>Ga0209636_10005528_pt1 | contig 12894 bp, 16 predicted proteins | sample DeeMarSWOR152_54_FD_187464 | JGI IMG/M metagenome (GOLD analysis project Ga0209636, IMG submission 187464) | Marine sediment microbial communities from White Oak River estuary, North Carolina - WOR-1-52-54 (SPAdes) (version 2) | ecosystem: Environmental > Aquatic > Marine > Intertidal zone >...
GTGGCGCGCTGAGTTAATTTTTTCACAACGTTATTATGGCAATTTTGACATGAAAATTTGCGAAAAACATAAAAATAATTTAGCAAATCTAGTGGCTCTGAGGTTCTTCTATGAGAAAACTTTACACAGAAAGGAAAAGTTTGTTCATTGCCGGAACAACCCTCCTAGGAGTGACCGTAGCAGTTCTTGACTGGTTATCCAAAACATTCTCCTTAAAAGTGCCCTTCCCTCTTCTGATTGTTTTAAAATTTGACGTAATCGGAATACCTGCAGTTATGGCGTATCTTTTATTTGGACCACTTTCCGGCGTTATTGCATGCTTAGTCGCCTTCCTCAGCATATCATTTCGTGATCCCACCGGTTTCAAAGGTTTCATGAAGTGCATCGCAGAACTTGCAACAATCATGGGCGCCTTCCTCATTTTAAGAGCCAGAAGTCCACCAGTTTTGCATAAATTTAAAAAAATATTTGCAGGATTTTCTAGCGTAGTTTTGCGAGTTGTCGTGATGGTGGTTGCAAACGTTCTTCTTCTCCCGGTCTTCCTTTCAAATTTTTATACAACCGAAACAGTGATCGCGCTTCTCCCAGTCATCTGCCTTTTCAATGCAATTCAAGGGACCATCAGCATTGCTGGAGGTTTCCTAGTTTACGAAGCTATAATGCTGAGACTGCCGTCTTTAAGAGCCGCTAGAGATGAAACCAAAAAAATTATCTAGCGATGACACGTTTCACAACGGGTGGCCTTATCTTCTTAAGTACCCGATAGCCGCAGAAGGTGCATTTCACTCCGCCTCCCCTCAACTCCAGTTCGCTGGACATCACTTTTCTGCCACACCTCACACATTCGTAGTCGGGTCCGCGCGCACTTTTCTCGGACAATATTTATCTCCTCTAAACTTGTAGCATGCTTCACACGTATTTAAAAATGTTTTCTAGGCACTCTAGTTTTTACCGTCTCCTATTAGGGTGAAGGAGAGAAAAGAATGAGATCTACCCAAACTGGTCTCCTCAATAAAAAAAGAAAAGGCAACTATAATAACCCTCAAGGAACAGAAATTATTATAGGAGAGAAGCCAGATGCAGGGGCGAGTGTTGATTCTGGCTGGTGGTGGAGAATACACCAGCTATGTATACGCGTTAGCTCAGGTGCTTCATGAAAAGCATCCTTATCTTTTCTTGCTTTTAAAAGGGATGTGACTAAAAAATTGTAAAGGTATTGAAAAATGTCCAAAAAAATTTGGGTAGACATCACAAATAGCCCTCACGTTCTATTCTTTGAACCATTAATAAGAATGTTAAAAAAGGAAGGAGCAGAATTCTTGATTACTGCCAGACCCTATCAGCAAACAATTGAATTGTTAAAACAAAAGAAATTAAACTATAAAATTATTGGAAAACATTATGGAAAAAGTAAGTTTAGGAAAGCCTCCGGTTTATTCTTTAGATCTTTTCTTCTTTGGAAAGAGATAATGAAACAGAAAAACCGGATATCGTTTTCTATAAGTCACGGTTCACCTTACTGTAGCATCGCTTCAAATTTTGCTGGAATTTATAATTTATGGACTTTAGACGGAGATAAGGCAAAGGACGTTATTAAACCAAGCGTTAAATTTGCGAATAACGTGATTATCCCTGAAATTGTTCCAAAGGAAAATTATGTAAAAATGGGAACAAAAGAAGAGAAAATCATCCAATATCCAGGGCTAAAAGAAGAAGTATATCTTTGGGATTTCAAACCGAACAAAAGATACCTAGAAGATATAGGTGTAGAAACCGATAAACCTGTCATTTTAATGAGGCCAGAAGCGTCCAAAGCAGTGTACATCAAAAAAACAGATTTTCTCATTCCGCTAATAGAAATGTTGAAAGAGGACTACTTCATAATTTTAATACCAAGAACGCCAGATCAAGACGTTCTCTACAGAAAAATCTTTGACAATAGCATTTTGATTCCAACGGAAGCATTGGATGGACCAAATCTAATAGCAAACTCCTCCCTCGTAATAAGCGCTGGTGGAACCATGAACAGAGAAGCCATTGTACTGAGGAAAAAGGTTGTCTCGATGCGCTCTGCTGCGGGGGGATTGGATTTAATAACAATAGAAAAGTGGTTGATTGAAAATAAATTTATGTTAGAAAATCCAAATCCAAGCAAGGAATTCATCGATGATGTTATTGAGGGTAAAATTAAAATTAGAAAGTATAAGAGATCAAATAAAACATTTAATTTTTTCTTGGATTTAATGAGGAACGTAGAAATCGATTAGATTCTACAGTTAGAGGTGAATGTTTTTATTTATTTTGTTGCATTCTATTAGTTATGTTAGATGTTCAGAATCGAGTAGAAGAAAGATTGTTAGAAAGCTTTACAAACATTAAACTTTTCATATTTGACCTAGATGGGACAATCGTGAAACTTCCAATAAAATGGACAGAGGTGAAAAAGAAAATAAAGAAAATCCTCAAAACCAATCTTTCACTTACTCCACTTATTCCATCTATAGAGGAGCTTGTTACCGATTCCGAATTGAAGAGAAGGATTTACAAAGCAATTGACGATGAAGAGATGAAGGTTGTCAAGAAGCTAAAATTTGATGAAGATATCCTAAAGCTTTTCAAAAAGTTAAAAAAACTTGGTTACAAACTTGCTCTGGTAACATTGCAAGGACGTAAACCTGCAATTGAAGCTTTAAACAGATTGAACGTTCGCGAATTCTTTGATCTCATCATATCCAGAGATGAAAAGAAAGATAGGGAAGAACAGATTAAAACAACTCTAGAAGCAATGGAGGTTCCATCTTCCCAGGTTATGGTTATTGCTGATAAGTTGAAGGATATGGTAATAGCCAAAAAATTGGGTTGCGTGTCAATGGCTATAACGGGCAAAGTGGAGATGGATGGAGATTTCAAACTTAATAACATAAAAGAAATGTTGAGAATGTTGGAGGTCAATTAGTTCATGAAGATTGAGTTCAAAAAGTTGTTGTTTATTGGTCCTCACCCAGATGATGTTGAATTGGGATGTGGAGGTCTCATATCAAAATACAGCAAAAGTGCTCAGATGACGTACTTAATATTGTCTCCATGTCTAGAAGACCCCAAAAACAAGAATATCCTAGACGAAGCTAGAGAGGCAATCAGCATTTTAGGGCTTTCAACCGAAAGTTTAGTGATCGAAAACCTGCCTCGGCGAACCTTTCATGATCAAAGAAGAAAGATAAGAGAAATTTTGATTTCTGTAAGAGAAAAATATAAACCCGACATAGCTTTCTGTCCTTCCATCAAAGACATACATCAAGATCATTCAGTAGCTGCCGAAGAAACGTTAAGACTTTTCAGAGACGTAGGTGTGATCTCTTATGAGGCCCCTCGAAGTTCGTTGTTTTTTGAACCTAACCTATACGTAGAATTGAGCGACGAAAACTTAAAAACCAAAATTGACGCGTTGAGGTGTTACAAAAGTCAGTACGACAAATACTATTTTAAGCCAGATGTGACCCAGTCGTTCGCCCGAATGAGGGGTAGTCAATGTAAAGTTAAGTACGCTGAGGCATTTGAAGCGTTGAGGATGAAAATATGAGGGCTTTAAAAGTTATAGTCACAGCATGTGGAGCCCCTGGTGGTCCAGGAATAATTAAAGCTCTTCGACAAGTTAAAGAAAGGGGCATTCGAATAATAGGCACGGATGCCCGTCCAACAGCGTCAGGTCTACTACTTTCAGACGAAGCGTATGTAGCCCCTCACGGCCAATCGAAACTTTACATCCCTGCTATGTCTAAACTGGTAGAGAAAACAAGAGCGGATGTGATCCTCCCCCTCTCAAGTTTGGAACTTTTGTCCTTATCGAAAAATATAGAGGCTTTCAATGGGGTGAAAGTTATAGTTAATAAGGAAAAGCCTTTGGAAATAGCCTTAAACAAAAAGAAATGCTACGATTATTTGAAGACGAGAAACATGCCCGTCCCTAACTACATTGCTGTTCACGATGTTGAAGAACTTGAAGAAGCTGCGTACACTCTGGGTTATCCAGAGAAGCCTGTATGTTTTAAACCACCCATTTCCAAAGGACAACGAGGCTTCCGAATATTGCGAAGAGACACAGATTTAAAGAAACTCCTTCTAGAAACGAAACCCAACAATACGGTTACGACGCTTGAATCAGTTTCAAATATTCTATCTAAAGGTTTTGAAGAGCTTTTGGTGGTAGAGTATTTACCTGGACCAGAATACAGCGTTGACTCGTTAGTCAAAAATGGAGAAAGCTTAATTATTGTTCCGAGGAAACGTATAGAGACAAAGCTTGGAATTTCCAGCGTTGGCGTAGTGGAGAGAAATGAGCAAGTTATACAGATTGTCAAAAAAATAAATGAAACATTCAAGTTTGATTATAACATTAACATTCAGCTTAAATACAGCGCGGATGGAACGCCTAAACTTGTTGAGATTAATCCCAGAGTTTCTGGGACGATATGTCTTTCTTCGATGGCTGGACCGAACCTGCCTTACTTAGCGATCAAACTGGCCTTAGGGGAGAATTTTTCGATACCCAAAATAGACTGGGGAATTACTATGGTCAGGTGTTGGGACGAACTCTATGTGAAGGGTTTTCCTACACTTCCTAAGATAGAAGGTTATTAATGGTGAACATTGGGAGGTGTTAAAGCAATTAAGGTCATGCCTATTGTTGGTGTTAGGCCACAAATGATAAAGGCATCTCCAGTTCTTCGTTTACTGGATAAAGATGAAGAAGTTACGTTACAATTGATCCATAGTGGTCAGCACTACGATTTTGAAATGTCAAAAGTCTTCTTTAACGAGTTTGACTTACCGGATCCTCTACATAACTTTGGCATAGGCAGTGGTTCACATGCTACTCAAACTGCCAAGTTGATGACACGAACTGAAAAGATTGTCCGTGAGTTAAAGCCAGACGTGGTCATGGTTTTTGGAGATGCAAACACGACTTTGGGTGGGGCTCTAGCCGCGGTAAAAGTACATGTTCCGGTGTGTCATGTGGAGGCTGGCTTACGGTCTTACGACATGAGTATACCTGAGGAAGTCAACCGTGTGCTTACGGATCATTGTTCGCAGATGCTCTGCGCCCCCACGTTAGAGGCTTTCAAAAACCTGAGTAAGGAGGGGTTAAAAGAAAACAGCATTCTTTTGTCGGGCGACACTATGTACGATGCTCTTTTGCAACATAAAACAGACATAGAAAACTCAGCTATCGTTAAGGAGTTAGGCTTAACTGGAGAAATCTACGTGGTTCTGACGTTACATAGACCCAAGAATGTAGATGATGCGGAGAGGTTAACAAAGATTATTTCGGCGATCGTAAACCTAGCAGGGGTCAAGACGGTTTTCCCAGTTCATCCTAGAACCAAAAAAAGATTGAGAAACACGAAACTTGAAAAAGTGTTGAAACGAGCTGCTAACGTGATGTTAACGGAGCCTTTGGGCTATTTTGACATGCTTTGCCTCATGAAAAATTCGGCTGTTGTTCTCACCGATTCCGGTGGAATGCAAAAGGAAGCATTCTCGCTTCACGTTCCATGTGTTACTTTGCGATATAATACTGAGTGGGTGGAAACTGTTAAGCTGGGCGCTAACAAACTGGTGGGAGCTGAAAGCGAGCGAATACTCAGGGAAACTAGGAAGATCTTAGGGGATGTGGGCATCAAAATGAAGTTGGAGTCGTTGCCAAATCCTTATGGGGATGGGAAAGCATCGCACAAAATTGTTAAAGACCTGAAAGAAAGGTTTCACTCAAAAAAACTTGCCATAAAGCCAAGTCGCTCAGTTTAGCTCGCCTTTTCATCGCTCGGTTACAAGGGAAGGCATTAAATATATGCTAATGTTTTAGAGGATGTTGCATAATCAGGGTGATGTTGAGTTGAAGGTGATTGTTACAGGGGCGAACGGTTTTATTGGGATACACACCGTCAGGGGACTTTTAGAGAGCGGCTATAACGTTGAGGTTGTTGACGTTAGAACTGAGAGATTGAAGGAGTTTTCTGACAACGAGCGCTTTGTAGTCCATGAGATGGACATTCTAGACGAAGATTTCAAGAGGCTCATTGACATGGGGGATAAAGTCTTACATTTGGCGGCGGTTGCAAGATTTGATACGGCGAAGGCTAATCCGCAGCTAGCTGTTCGAGTGAACACGGAGGGTACGCTGAATATCATTCAAGCTTGTATAGAAAAGAAGGCGGATCGTCTGGTGTATAGTTCAACGGGGTCTGTTTATAGTTTGAATGCTCCGGTGCCGATAAGGGAAGATGCTACTAGAGAGCCTAGTAGCATATATGGTTTGACGAAGAAGATGGCTGAAGACTGGATAATGTTCTATGGAAATCAATTACCCTATGTTATTCTTAGGTATGGGTACATTTATGGGAAGGATAAGAACTGGGGCGCTATAGGAGCGTTCCTGAAGAGGCTGTCTAATAACCAACAGCCCGTTGTTTTTGGAGGGGACCAAACCAACGATTTCATTTATGTGAAAGACGTTGTGGAGGCAAACCTGTTAGCGCTGGAAACTCAGCATAGGAATCAAGCCTACAACATTGGAACTGGAAGAGCTACAAGTATAAGAGATGTGTGTGAGTATTGTATAAAAGCAATGAAAAGCGATTTGAAAATGAAAATAGAACGTGCCAGGGTGTTTGACTACTCAATTTTCGTGTATAACATTTCGAAAGCTCGAACTTTATTGGGTTTCGAACCAAAATGGAACGTTCTCAACGGCATAACAGACATGGCAAAAGAACTGGAGACCTAATGTCGACCAGACAAATGTTCAGCTTCTTCTCAAAATATAGCGCGTTTTGCGCGCACACAATCATGAGGACGAAGGCTAATCCGGTTGCGACGCTAAGCAGTTTAGATATAAAGATAACGAAACCAGAATACTGAAGCCTAATTTCGTTCTTAGCCGAAGATTTTTAGAAAAATGTAGGTCTAACACAAATCAGCCTACAGAAATACCTTCAGAAAATTTTTATGCGTTGATTATCAGTTAGAGATTAATTAGAATGAGGCCGGGATGAAAATGGGCGGGAAAAAGGTTGTTGAAAAAGAAAAGTTCAAAACCATCTCTATTCCAGCGCAATTGTTCGAAAGGATTAAGGAAGAAATTAAAGGAACGGGTTTATCTGTATCAGGCTACATCACATACGTCTTGAAGGAAACCCTTGCTGAGAGCGAGGAGGAAGAGTCTTTTACTAAAGAAGATGAAAAACTAGTCAAAGCTAGACTAAGAGCTTTAGGATATATCGAATAGAAGTGAATGCGGCTGCACGCGCAAGTATTAATAAAGACGCAAGGGAATTGTCGAAAGTAATTACGTTGGGCAAGGTATTTGTGGGGATAACCGAAAAATTAAGTTATTGATTCTTGGGCTTGATGGATTAGAACATAAGCTGGTTTTAAGGTGGGACCTAACAAGATTGCGCGCGCGCAGCAAAAGAAGTAGACTAATGTAGAGCCTGAGCGCGCCCAAATTTTTTCTTCTTTACTTCCAGCAGTTGATTACGGGAACATCGACTTCAAGATGCTCAAACTCTTTCCAAGGGGTGGCGACAATACAAAGATCAGTGTTCTCCACACATTGTTGTAACGAATTGCAATAAACGACGCTATCGCTAAGAATGAGTTTTGCTTCATTTATTGCTTGTGGATCGTAGACTTTAACCTTGTACCCTAAACTAGACAAATTCTTGGCTATTTCGAGAGATTGTGATGCTTCGACTATTTCGGTATTGGGTTTATAGGAGAGTCCCAGAATGGTGACTGTGCCCTTGCCTCTAAGTGTGCTTTTTACTTTTTCTATTACCCTGTTAACTTGAATGGTGTTCACTTTGTCTGTAGCTTCTGCCAACAAAGATTGACAACCCAGTTGCTTGGCGAGAAAACTGAATGCTTTGTTGTCGCGAGGGAAACAAGGACCACCGAACCCCAATCCTGCTTTGAGACAACCAGCACTTATACGGTGGTCTAAACCAAGTATGGATGTTACAGCGTTTGCATCTGCATTAGGTAATTTTTCGCATACTTCCGCCAATGTGTTGGCAAAACTTATTTTTGTGGTTAGGAAGCAGTTTATAGCGATTTTGGCAAGTTCAGCATTGACGATGCTGGTTCTCACAATTTTTGAGTTGGAGATTTTCCTGTAGATGTTTTCTACTATTTGACCGGACTTTGGGTCAGATTCCCCTATTAAAAAGAAGTCAGGATTTAAGAAGTTGTGTATTACACTTCCTAAGGCGATAAATTCTGGGGTGTGGCATAATCCGAAGTCTACTCCACACTTTTTTCCCGAATACTTTTCAAGTATAGGTTTCAACGTTTCTTCGCATGTCAGAGGCAGGACTGTGCTCATTATGACTACAACATGAAACACATCTTTGTCTCGCAAAACTTTGCCTATCTCACGGCATGCAGATTCCAGTTGTCTCGTTGAATAGCTTCCGTCTGGGTTGCTGGGCGTATTTGTAAAAACGAATGTAACGTCAGAATTTTTAAGAGCATAATCATAATCAAGAGTGGCAACTATTGAATCTTTGTAGCGAGTAAGCATTTCTTGCAGATTAGTTTCACTAACGGGGGATATACCGCTGTTTATTGTTCTAACCTTTTTTTCGTCAACATCAACTCCGATTACTTGAAATCCTTTAGATGCCAAAGAAACGGCTAACGGAAGCCCCAACTTTCCTAAGCCAACCACTGAAATTCTATTCAATTCTTTTCCACCGCGCGCGCTTCTGCTAACAGGTCATGGATATAGATTTCATACCCTTCTTTGAGTAATTTTTGGGCTATTTTTAGTGGTTGGGACTCGTAAACGTAAGGGGCGTTTGGCTTGTGTACTATGCCTAAAATGCCGATTTTCTTTTTACGAAATGATTTGATTTTTTGAGTATACTTTTCAACTATGTAATCGTTGAGTTCTTTGAGAAGAGAGGTGAATCTGTATGCGCTCTTAATTGAATTTTCAAGGGCTGTTGCTTTAAAACAGTTCACATCTCTTGAGAAGCATGGGCCCATGAAGCCTAATCCGATAACACCTAAAATCATAGGTTCAACTCCAATTTACAATTAAGTGAAATTGTCCATATCTAGGAAATTTCCAGATTTTTCTGAATTTTTCGTATCCTAAAGACATAAGAAAACGTTTGATGTTTGCTTCATTATCGAAAAGTGGGTTATGTATTTCTAAGATTAATCTAGGTTTTTCACGTTTTAGTGTTTTAACTGCACCTTTCAACACATGAAGTTCAAAACCCTCAGTATCTATTTTTATAATTCCAATATTTTTCAAATTAAAATCATCTAATGTTTTCATTTTCACTTCGCAAACACCTGTATAGTCAGTAGAGAAAAACATACTATCTGTTTCGGAATTGTCGTGTAAGTAAACCTTCACTAAACCTTCTTTGCTTCCTAAAGCGTAAGGAAAAACTTCTATGTTATCGAAAAATTTAGTAAGTCTATAAAGTGTTTCTAATGCGTTAGGACTAGGTTCAAAAGCATATACAAAAACACCTTTTTTCGCCATGCTCAACGTATGTACACCTACATTTGCTCCTATGTCCACAAAGGATTTTTCTGTCATCATAAAACTTTTGAGATGTGTTTCATCTTTGCTTGACAAAAGGAGTTGTATACTTTGTCTAAATATGAGTGGGACAAAATCTCTTCGACTAAGTATAGAAATTATCTTTAGAATGACGAATAAAGGATTCGGTATGCAAGCACAATCTTTAATATGAATTTTCATTTTATAAGCCAACTGATTATGCATTACTCCTTAACCTCCCAAGAACGTTTTCGGTCTCTTTTTTCACAATAGCCCCAGATTGGTCGCATTAAGATTTCTGACATGTTTCTTTATACCATTTAATGGTCTTTTTTAAACCTTTTTCCAACGGTGTTTTTGCATTCCATCCTAAAAGTTTCTTTGCTTTAGAAACATCTGCCTTTCTGCTTTTAACTCCTACATGCTTCGATGTATCCCACTGAATTGGAATTTCATGTCCTGTCAGCTTCAAAATTAACTCTGCCAACTCACGAATGCTTATGTCTGAGCTTCCAAGATTTATGGGATCTGCGTTAACAGCTTTTTCTACCGCTAAAATCATTCCTTCAACAACGTCTCCAACATACTCGAATGATCTAGTTTGCGTGCCATCTCCCCACACAACAAAGGGGTTTTCTCGATTTACAGCCTTCCGAATCAACGCTGGAATTACATGACTATCATTTGGATCAAAACTTTCTCTTTCTCCATAGGGGTTGAATGGTCTGACTATTGCAATTTCCATTCCATAAGCTCTATGATAAGCACGACATTGAATTTCTCCCAGCATTTTCACCCAACCATAGTCAGTGTCTGGTTCGACGCTGTAAGCATCCTCTTCTTTGAGAGGTCGTTGACTGACGTGCTCTTGAAGACTTACTGGATAAACGCATGCAGATGACGTATAAAGTAGCCTTTCGACACCCGTTTTCCAACAAGCATCTATTACATTATGATCAATACAAACTGACTTGAAAATTTCTGCAGGATGAGAAGCCATGAATTGTACACCACCAACTGTTGCTGCCAAATGAAAACATACGTCTATATTTCTTGTTGCCTCGTATGCAACTGGTCTTTTTGCCAAGTCCTCTTCCACAAATTCTATTTTGTCACGACAGTGTACAATGTTAGAAAGTTTTCCTCGAATAAGATTATCTACAACTTTTACATGGGCACCTTTGTTAATCAGCGCATCTACCAAATGGCTGCCAATAAAACCTGCTCCGCCAGTCACCAAAACAGACATGCCTTTCCAATTCAATCAAGTCCTCTCCTCAATAGCTTCTTTCCAAAAATGTGACCAAGAAAACATCTTATTGTTAAAGGGGGTTGGCATCCCTTTGGAGTGGATTAAGATTTCCGTTCCATCAATCAACAGGCGTCCCACCGGCTCTCCATTTACCATAACCAAATTTTTCACGGTCAAGTTTTATCTTTATGTTTTGAATGTCAATCGCTACTTTCTTTAGCCTTTTTCCGTACATGTATCCGACCAAATAATATGGTTGTATGCGAAAGAATGTCCTTCCAAGTGTTGCCAGCCAGTTTCGTCCACTCATTGCGAAGTATATACCTGTTGTATATTGAATGAGTGGTTGGTCTCCCAGAGGGTCTGACAATACGGTAGCACCAATATCAGACAAGTAGATAACTTTGTATTTTTTTATCATGTGGTCTCGTAAGAAACCGTCTTCCCCCGTTTGTATAAAATCTCCAAGTGTTAGCTGTTTGCCATCTCTTATTTTTCGTTTAACCATTGAGTATTGTTTTGCTTCATCTAAGGGCTCAGCATTCAACCAGAATGGTCGCCACAAAGCATACAATCCTGTAAATCCAGTTGCAGCCATAGATTTGCCAGCAAGGTTTGCTACATGGTGTACACATTTTTTTAGAAAGAATTCTCCAAGCAACCGACAGATTCCAATCAAGTTGTGAGGAAGGCGTAGTTTACTACAAGATACCATGCCAATATCGTTTTTGCCTACTAGAGCAACGGTCTGTAACACGTTTCGATTCACAATTAAATCTATGTCACCAGTTAGTATTCGGTCATTTCTGGCTTCCAAAAATCCTGTGCGTCTTGCTTTCATTTGCTGGTCTCCCCACTCTCCTTTCGGTACTTGTAAAACTTTCACAATGTTTTCTGCTTTATATTGTCGTGAAACTTTTTCTATGATTTCTAACATATCTTCTGGTGCTGGTTTGTCTAGGCAAAGTAGCAACTCATCAGGCATAAGAGCCAAATAAGACGGCAACGTTTTTGGAATAAGATTCACTTCGTCCCGCACTGGAACTACAACGCTAAACTTCACTTGAATCTCTCCATGCATAAATATGATTAGCAGTTTGCGAACCTCTAAACGCAAAATCCAACCAGCGAACAGAGTAGCCACGAGAAACAAACCCATTCTCTAATTCTTCCTTTCTACTCGGGTCATGCAATTCAACAACCCAAGACTTTATTCTCTCAAGTATCGGTTCTGCACCTTCCAAAACTCTCCATTCTGCACCTTCTACATCAACTTTTATCAAGTCAATTTCTGTGTTAGGGAAAAATGAAGCTAAAGTCACAGTTTCAGCAAACCCATGACTGCTGTGATAAGAAAGTTCCACTGATTGCCCATCAACGTTAGAAACTGCTTTCCTAATACACTCTACACTATCGAACTTTTCTAAGTTACCCTTCAACTCCTTGAAAATTGATAGAATTGGCTCAAAAGCATAGATTTTCTCGAAGTTTCCATGAAGAAGCATTGAATAATATCCATAGTTTGCACCTACATCAACGAAAACATGTCCTTTAATCGTCTTAAGAAACAAGCTTACAGGTTTTTCATGTATAGCAAATGAAACAGCAAGTTTTCTCTTCATCTTCTCAGTTATTTTCATTTTTTGTTCACTTGGCGCGCGCGAATTATGTCATTTCTTGCCGTTTGAAATCCCTTTCTCCTAGCGTATGCTTGTCTAAAACGCCAGTCAGGTGTTTTTTCATGCAACACTAAAACCCTTGTCTCCTCCAAATATCCGCATTTTCTCGCGATCCTTTCAACCATTCCGATACTTTCTGGAAACGGCTCTATTGGAATTATAACTTCGTCTGGCTCTAGGGCGTAGATACTTGGCAAGCTAAATTTCAAAACCTCAACTTCATCTTTTATAGGCGTTACAATACTGAACTTAACCATTCACACGTTCTCCTCACTCCCTCTTCTAATGAAACCTTAGGTGTCCAACCCAGCACTTTCTTTATCAAAGTGAGGTCGGCATTTCTGCTTCGAACACCTTGAGGCTTTGAAAGGTCGTATTCGATA
>Ga0209636_10005529_pt1 | contig 12894 bp, 13 predicted proteins | sample DeeMarSWOR152_54_FD_187464 | JGI IMG/M metagenome (GOLD analysis project Ga0209636, IMG submission 187464) | Marine sediment microbial communities from White Oak River estuary, North Carolina - WOR-1-52-54 (SPAdes) (version 2) | ecosystem: Environmental > Aquatic > Marine > Intertidal zone >...
TTCATGAAGTAGCAGGTCTCCGGTGCCTGCTTTGAAAACGGGATCCACAACAACCTGTAGCTTGTGGCGATCTATGGCCTCTGCTACCACCTCTATTGTTGTCCCAGAGTAGAGCATGCCGGTTTTTGCCGCTTTGACCGGGATGTCCTTGAGAACCACTTCAATCTGTTTCTCGACTATTCGCGATGGAACCGGAAGTATCTCGTACACTCCCTGGGTGTTTTGGGCAGTTATGGCGGTGATGGCACAGGTTCCGAAAACCCCCAGCGCGGCAAATGTTTTAAGGTCAGCTTCTATTCCCGCTCCTCCACCACTGTCCGAGCCGGCTATCGTCAATGTGCACGGAACATCTTTCGTGATCAATTCTATGTCTCCCATAAAGGAACGCTGATGGTCGCTTATCCTATCTCGCTCTTTCGTTTTATTCCTCATAACCGTTTCGTTTCCTCAGAATTTCAGGACGCTACTGCTTGTTTTACGGGAATTTTGGTCTTATGGCCTTTGTTGAGCAAGCTTCGACGCACTTCAGGCAGTATATACAGTCAGGGTGATTGAACTTTTCCCATGGCAGGTCAAGAATGGGAACCATCATTGGACATACTTCCACACACAAGCGGCACCCAACTTTTGTACACTTCACAGGGTCTCTCTTCAGGCCGAGAAAACTGAAATGGCCCAGCAAACCCATTAACGCCCCGTTGGGGCAGAAGTACCGACACCAACTCCGCGGGATGTACACAGCCAAAGCTATGATTCCTATCATGATAGCGAGGCGAACCCAGAGGAGCAATGGCGCCGACAAGATCCCGTTAACCATGGTTTCCGCGGTTTCTGAAGCCGAAGTTTCCAACAGAGTCGGTATGGCGTAGCGAATGTCGAGCACCACTCTCGGCAATACGCCGAACAGCGTGTCTGCAGGGCTCAAAGCGTTAAAAGGTGCTGGAGCGAATACACCTAAGGACTCCTTGTAGCTTCTGCCTGTTCCCAAAGCCAACGATACAGCTAGGGTTACGCTAACGAACATGGTGACAGCCAAAACCCCGTACTTAATCATGATTATGCTCTTGTGGGTTCTCGGAGAAACCTGCGTGTGCTCCCTTTTCACGTATACCAACAGGTCTTGAACAAAGCCAAAAGGGCAAGCCCAGCCGCAGAGGCTCCTGCTCACTACGACACTGGTCAACAGGATTGAGCCCAAGGCAAGCCACGGGAAAATGAGTTCAAAAAGCATAAGTTGAAGTGTTCCAAACGCTTCACCCACCGTTTTCGTGGGGACTCCCAAAGTCCCAAGAATTGGGAGGAGCACTGGCCAAGGTCCCAAACCGAAGACCACCGCGTTAAACAACAAGAAACAACAGAACTGCGTGATTTTTCTCGCCGTTTCTATTCTGAAAACCGTTTTTTTCAAATAGAAACCCAGTGTTTTTTTATTTGCGCTTTCTGTAGATTTTGGCTCCGTCTCTTTCTGTGACATAATCAAAGCCTGCCTCAACTAACTCTTTGTCTTCTTCAAGATTTTTCGCAACTCTGACGTGAAACTCATCGCTTTCAAAGTTGATTAGTTCAGTGAATATTAAAGTGTTGTTCATGTTCTTATGCCCAAGAAGCTGCATAACGTGTAGGATGTCTTTTGTTTGGTGGTAGAGCATGGTTGCCTTCCGGTATCGTAGATGCGCGCGCGTCGTCCAGAAACTGGGAAAACGCAAGACGACGACAACTTCTCATCCTCTGAAGGCGCGCGCGGGGAAAAAGTAGAAAATAAAAATGCGACTCTTGTTGTTATGTTGGTTTCGGTTTCTTGACCCTTAGGAAGTAGAAGGCCATCGCCGCCAGAATGATAGCTGCTACTCCCGCAACTGCCATGTATATGTACAATGGAACGCTTGGAGCCGGTGTGTCCTGTACCGTGATAGACTGCACGTCGCTTTCGGCAGATGAAATACTTTCATCACCTAGCCAGCTGGCTTTCACATCGTAGGTTCCAGCAGTTTCAGGTGTCCAAACGTCTGAGTACTGACTTTGCTCGTTGGTTGTCACTGTTGTGAGGTTGGCCCACGCTTCCTCTCCGCTGAATGTTCTATATGAATCCTGGCCGCAAACCGATAGTTTTATAATTTTGTGGGCGAGTCTATGGCGTGATTTCGAAATGTCCAAGGCAGTATTAGATAAGGACCAAAGGAAACTGATCGATCTGCTCTCACTTGAAGAAGCATTAGACGACATCAATAACCTCTTCAACATCGGGGAGAGAGCTGTCGGAACTCCAGGAGAATACAAAGGGGTCAAGCTGATAGAATCAAGATTCAGAGAAATAGGCCTCAAAAATGTCCACTTGGAGCCCTTCAAGATTATAGCCAACAACCACAAGCTGAGCGAGTTAGAGTTGTTAGAGCCAATTCATAAGAAGCTATCATGTGGACGGTGTTTTGGCCCAAAACATTCAGGTTTCGCCACTGGTAAAGAAGGCGTTGCAGGAGCCATCGTCGATGTAGGCTTTGGGACAATCCGAGATTTCAAGCGACTGAAGCGCGAAGGAGTCAATTTCAAAGGTAAGATAGTATTGATAGAGGTAAATGAAAAACTCTTTCACTATCCAGCTTGGGCCCAGGTTCTTCAGGCTCAAGAGTTTGGAGCCTCGGCGGCGATCCTTACATCGGTGGTTTTCGAACATGATATCCTTCGAAACTACTGGACGCGCGCACGCATACCAGTAGTCTCGATCTCCTATATCGAAGCTCAGGCACTACGCCGTCTTCTCAGAAAAGGAGAGGTTAGAGCCAACTTGAAGAATATTGTTGAACTCAACATGGAAAGTACATCTCATAATGTTGTGGGTGAGCTTCCAGGACACAAATATCCTCATCAGCTTATTGTGTTAACAGCGCATCACGACAGCTGGTATGGAGCCGCGAACGACGACGCCTGCGGAGTGGCAGTAATCATAGGCGTCGCAGAAGTTTTGGCGAAGAACTACAAAAATGCTAGGACAATAAGGTTCGTGACATGCGGTGGCGAAGAATTTAGCCTTGAGCCTGGTGTCGAAGACATCTTCTCTGGGTTGGCGGGCTCATACGCCTACACGAAACAACATGCCGACGAATTGGACAAGATCGTTGCGAACATCAACCTCGACGGCTTCGCCTATGGCACCAGCAGCAACATAACTCTCACACCAGAACTCGAATCATTGACAAATAAACTAATCGAGGAGTTCGAGGCTGAGGCGATCTATGAGGTCGAGGGGCCACCAGACACTGGCCTAGACCAATGGTGGTTTGTTCGACACGGTGTTCCGAGTGTGAGTATCAACCCAAAAATGGACCAATATATGAAAATCTATCACAGCAACCGTGACACGCCGGAACTTATCAACGCCGATCTCATGAGAAACGCCCTCAGGATGACTCTAGCTCTAATTCTGAAACTGGATTCTTCGGAGCTGTTGCCTTACGACTTCACGTCTACGGCCAAGAACCTTCGTAAAGCGCTGTCCGAAAGGTCTGCTAAGGTCGAGGACGCCATTGATCTTAGTAAGCTTATCGACAATGTAATCCACCTCAAGGTGGTTGCAGAGAGACTTCAGAAAAAGAAGTCCTCCGCGTTGAAGAAGAAGTTAAACGAAAAGACAGTCTTCTTCGTCAACAACGTTCAGCGGCGAGCCTGCTCCTCCCTCAATCCTAAACTAGTGAACATAAAATGTGGGATTACTACCAGCGCCGCCTACGTCGTCCCAGCCTACCTCGATGCACTCATCAACTTGAAAAAAGCCATCGTTGCAGCAAAAAGGGCAGACAAGGAAACCCTATTCACTTCGCTGAAGGCTCTAACAGAGAAACTATGGGGCCTCAACGTCAGTCCAAAAGTCTACAACATCATCCGAAAGGCCATACTTGACTCGAAGCGCGCCCAAGGTCTGAAGTTCGACCTGATACCAGAAGCACGCGAGTTAGAAAAGAAGTCCAAAAAGAAGATCAAGGACGTAAGCACCGAGATCGCCTCCCTAGAAAAGAAGTACAAGACCATACTGGAGCAGGTCGACAAAAAACTCTCGAAGCTCAACCAGGCACTTGTCGAGTCGTCATCAGCTCTGACAGAGGTTATCTACAAGTTGGCTTGAAATTCAAACCATGTGCACACTCAATGGAAGAAAGAAAGTGGAAATTAAAGGCGGTCAATTGAAGATTCTCACTAGTGATGAGTTATATGAAGTTCACTTAGCCACCTTAGAGATCCTAGAACGCGTTGGTGTGAAAGTTTCGGAACAGAAAGCTCTGCGATTGCTTGAAGAGGCAGGAGCCGATATTGATGTTAAGGAAAAAATTGCTAAAATTCCACGATACCTTGTAGAGGAAGCCATTGAGAAAGCTCCAAGTGGGTTTACCCTATTCGGGCGAGACCCAAAGTACAAGCTAAGATTTCAAGATAGGAGAGTTTACTTTTCCATGGGAGGCCAATCAGTAAATGTTTTAGACTTGGAAACTGGCAAACAACGAGCTTCCACTCTAAAGGATTGCGAAAACTTCTACAGGCTCGCAGATGCCTTGGAAAACGTACATCATACAACGATTGTAGTCAGGCCAAGAGATATTCCTGACAGTGTAGCCCATGTGCATGAATTGTTCGCGGGACTTAGAAATACAACGAAAACCTTGGATGGCGAAACATATGGCCAAGCCGTTGCTCTAGATAGCATAAGGATGGCATCCGTTGTCGCTGGTGGCGAAGAAGAACTAAAGAAGAGACCCCTGCTTCTGGGCTTTCACAATCCGATAAGTCCTTTACAACATTCTGAAAAGTTAACGGAGGCACTTATGACGTACGCCAAATATAACCAGCCCGTTATCGTAGCGCCAGAGGCTCAAGCGGGAGCTACGGCACCAGTCACGCTGGCAGGTCTCCTAGCGCAACAAAATGCTGAAGTGCTAAGCGGAATAGTGATAGCTGAACTTGTTAACCCTAGTGCTCCTGTGCTTTATGGAACCGTTTCAACGATCATGGACATGAAAACAGGTAACTTAGCCTATGGAGCTATTGAGGCGGGGCTTATTAACGTGGCAACAGCCCAGTTAGCTCATCACTATGGCCTTCCAAGCCGAGGAACTGGCAGCGGCACCGAATCAAAAATCCCGGATATCCAAGCGGGCTTTGAGAAAGCTATGACGCTGATGATGGCGGCTTTGGCTGGAATAAACTTCATTTTCAATGCTGCCGGCACTCTTGAGTCGACATTGACAGCCAGCTATCAACAAGCAGTCATCGACAACGAAATATGTGGAATGGTTTCCCGAGCTCTCCGCGGGATAGCAATCAGCGACGAAACGCTGGCAATCGACGTAATCGAGAACGTGGGTCCAGGAGGACAGTACCTCAATCAACGACATACTTTAAAATATTTAGAGAAGGAACACTATCTTCCAATAATTATCAATAGACAAAAAAGGGAAAAATGGGAAAGAGCAGGTTCAAAAGACCTCAGGGAAGTCGCTCGCGAAGAAGCTAAGAGGATTCTGAAAGAACACCAACCTGAAGCACTTGATCGGAGCGTAGAAGAAAATCTCAAGAATATTATAAAAGAAGTGGAAAAAAGAGAACGAAAAAGAAACAAGCTATAGTTTTATTGCCCAAGGCATCGTTGGATGTGAACATAAGTTTTCAAATTTGAACACGCTCTTTTCCTAAGGCAGTTAATACTTCCTTTCCTCCATAAGTGGTTTGACATTTCTGAGTCTGTCCATCCACATAGCCGAAACACCAGTTTTTCAGCATCTGTTTGATATTTAAAGATTTTTGCGTGCGCATGTTATTTTTTATATATCTAAGCTTACATTCGTTAGGGAAACTTTGCAATGCAGAAAAAGTTGAGTTCAAAAGAGAGGATGCTCGCAGCTATTAACCTTGAAGAGCCTGATGTGATACCTGTAGCTCCCTACGATGGCTTTTGGTATGCCCCAAAACTGCTGGAACTCAGAATTTCTGATTACTATTTAGGAAGCAACAAGTTGAAGGCGAAAATCCTTCTAGCGGCGCAGAAAAAACATGGCTATGATTGGATACTGGCGTATACTGGACACACCCATGATTGGAGGAAAAACGTCGATATCAAGGATGCTGGAGACAGGTACATTGTTACACCTAAGAAGCATGCATGCAGAGTTAACATAACCCACAAAGGCTATCCTAATTAGTTATGAAGAGTCTTATGTCCCTATAACTGCTGGTGACTCGGCCTTGCGGTCCCTGATATCCAACGAGCTCATTCGATTGCTGAAAACTCAGAGGTATCACCTGGTGGGGGAGCACTCCGCTGTCAAGCGCTGCAGGTGGCTCTATGAGACGCTCGTTCACGATCGACCATGCTACAAACAGAGGTTTTACGGAATAAAGAGTCATCAGTGTATCCAGATGACGCCTGCGGTTATTTATTGCACCATGCACTGTCGCTTTTGTTGGCGCGTTCAGAGCGGAGACCTAGGACTAAAATGGGAAGAGACCCGGCTGCCCAAACTGGACGATCCGGAAGAGATAGTGGAGGGCTGCATCCAGGCGCAGCTTAAGATTTTGAGCGGGTACAAGGGAAACCCGAAAACCAATCTAAACAAGTACAAGGAGGCTTTAACGCCAAGACACGTGGCCATCAGCCTAGCTGGCGAACCAACGTTGTACCCTCTTCTTGGCGACCTCATAAAGGGCTTTCACAAACGAGGCTTCACAACTTTCCTCGTCACCAACGGAACAGTTCCAGAGGCCCTGTCTAAGCTGAGCGAAGAACCCACTCAACTCTACGTCTCAGTTTGTGCACCCGATGAAAAAACGTTCTTAGGTACGTGTCGCCCCCAAATCCCTGCAGCCTGGGAAAAAGTCAATGAAACGCTTTCTCTCCTGCCCAGTTTTAAGTGCCCCACCGTGACTCGGTTAACATTGGTGCGACACTTAAACTTGAAGCGCCCAGACTTGTACGCTCAGTTGATTGAAAAGGCCAGTCCGACGTATGTAGAGCCCAAGGCCTACATGCACGTGGGCTTTTCGCGACTGCGCTTGGGCTTTGAAAACATGCCCACCCACCTGGAGATTCGAGAGTTTGCGGTCGAGTTGACCAAGGAGACAGGCTATAACATTCTTAACGAAGTCCCGGAGAGCCGGGTGGTCCTGTTGAGTCGTTTGGAAAAGCCTATTAAGCTCGCTTGACGCATCACTCTGGAAACACGCACGGTTGTGGACGATGTGTCATTAAGATCTCTTCTCGACAAGATCGAGAAAGAACTCAAGAAGAAAGAAGAAGTTCGACAGGAGCTTCAAAGAGAAATGCGCAGAGCAACCCGCCTGTCTAAGCAAGCAATTCTCTTTATGCACCAAGAAAGGTTTGATGAGGCTAGAGAGCTACTCAAGGAGGCGAGCGAGCTCCTCGCCAAACTCGATGAAGTTTCGAATGATTACCCAGAGCTCGTTTACACTGGCTTAGTCAACGCGGCGTTTGAGGAATACGTCGAGGCGCATGCGCTCCTCACGTTGATTAAGGAAGAACGGTTCATTAACCCTGAAGAGTTGGGTATCCCCTCGGTTTCCTACCTGCTCGGACTGTCGGACGTAATCGGGGAGCTTAGGCGTAGGACTCTCGACTCACTCCGAAGGGAAGATGTGGAAACTGCGGAATACTGTATGCAGAAGATGGAGCAGATTTACGTTGAGTTAACGGCCATGGACGATGCTTATCTCTTAGTCCCGGGGCTTCGAAGAAAGTGCGACGTTGCTAGGCGTGTCATCGAGGCCACAAGGGGAGACCTTGCCATTGAGGCTAGAAGAAGCTCTCTAGAACGCTCCATCAAAGAGTTGGAGAGGACAATTGGGAGGAAAAGAAAGGTTGGGAAAAATAAGGACCGATGAAATCTTGAAACGGGTTGAAAAAGAGGGATTTGAACGAGTCTGGCGCGAAAGCGCAAGTCTCTTGCCCAAGCCTAAGAAGAGATTGGAGCTCGTTCCCGGCAAGCGCGGCAAGTCCCACCCCCTCTTTAACCTCCTACAAAGGATGCGTCGATCCTTTCTCGGCCTAGGCTTCACAGAGGTCTTAAACCCTGTCATTGTTGACGAGACAGAGGTTTACAAACAGTACGGATCAGAGGCGCCGATCATTTTAGACCGTTGCTACTACTTGGCGACGCTACCTCGTCCCGACATCGGACTAGGCAAAGCAAAGTATCAAAAGATCGAAAGTCTCGGGGTTCAGTTAACTAATAATAAATGTGCGGCCTTACAGGGAGTGTTGCGCGATTACAAGAAGGGAGAGATAGAGCCGGACGATCTGGTGGAGAAGATCGCCGAGTCTCTCAACATCGGTGACAGCACAGCAACGCTCATTCTCTCCGAGGTTTTCCCAGAGTTTGCGGCTCTGAAACCTGAACCCTCCACCCACACGCTACGGTCTCACATGACGAGCGCCTGGTTCCTCACCCTGCAAGCGTTGAAATACAAGCTTGAATTGCCCATAAAGCTGTTCTCAGTAGACATTCGGTTTCGACGTGAACAAAGGGAGGACCCCACCCATCTCCGAGCACACTATTCCGCCAGTTGTGTGGTCATGGATAAGGCAGTGGACGTGAGGGACGGAGAAGAGATCACAAGGGCTATGTTGAAGCCTTTAGGCTTCAAGCGCTTTCGTTTCGTTCAGAAGAAAGTGGTTTCCAAGTATTACACGCCTGGAACGGAATACGAGGGTTTCATTTTCCATCCTGACATGAAGGAATGGATCGAGATCGTCAACTACGGACTGTACAATCCCGTCGCCCTAGCTAGGTACAACCTTGAACATCCTGTTCTTAACGCGGGGATAGGGGTAGAACGGGTAGCTATGGTGATGCACAACGAAAGTGACATGCGAAGACTCGTGTATCCCCAGTTCTATGTGAAACGACAGCTTTCTGACACCGAGATCGCTGGGATGGTGAAGATCGAGGTTAAACCTCAAAGCGAAACAGGCATAAAGATACGGGAAAGGATCAAATCCACCGCACTCAGGCACGCCGACGAATTAGCTCCATGCGAATTCTTGGCGTATAAGGGAAATTTGTGGGATAAGGGCGTCAGAGTTCACGTTTACGAAACCGACGTAGGCACCAAACTTTTGGGGCCAGCCGCTCGCAACTACATCTACGTTTATAACGGAAACGTCCTTGGCATTCCTGAAAGCTGCTTGGAACGCGTGGATATAGTGACAAAAACCATGAAAGCTAGGGAAAAGGGAGTCTCAACTGGTCTAAGCTACCTCGACGCGGTGGCATCCCTAGCAGCCACAAAAATCGAGGAAGCCGCACGCCTAGGAAGGAAAAGCGTGAACGTTCGAGTGAAAATGGCGAAGCACCCCAGCGACGTAAACGTCAAGGTGGGCGACGTGGCTCGAAGGTTTATAACAAGCAAGAAAAAGAAGATAGAAATAGCGGGACCAGTCTTCATCGGAGTTCGAGCCGAGATTGCCGGTTAAGCTTAGCGCAAGGTTTTCCGTTGAAAAAGCGCATATGATGCAGCTGCAGTTGTCAAAACTTGTGATACGCGAGGATCAGCTTCCCGAGACCATTAATTATGTAGCTGGGGTGGATGTTGCGTACGCAAAGGGAGTGTCCGTTGGCGTTGCAGCTGTCCTCGACTTTGAGTCATTATCACCTGTAGAGTCACGGATGGCCCGCCTCAAAACGCGGTTCCCCTACATACCCACTTTGTTGTCTTTTAGAGAAATCCCTCCAGCCTATTCAGCTATAAAAAAACTGCAAACGCAACCAGATGTTTTTCTCGTCGACGGACAAGGATTCGCCCACCCTTACCGCCTAGGATTCGCCACACATCTAGGCTTGGCAATAGATAGACCAACCATTGGCGTCGCAAAAAGTCTGCTGTGCGGTAAGGTGGAGCCAGTTGGCGATTATGGATGGTCGCCTCTTACGGACAGAGGAGAAACTATTGGCGCCGAAGTTGTCACAAAACCTGGAACAAAGCCAATATACGTCAGCGTTGGTCATCGAATGTCATTAAGAAGGGCTATAGAAATCGTTAGGAGCTGTACACGAACTTACAGAATCCCGGAGCCCATCCGAAGAGCCCACATGATAGCGGGTGAAGAGAAAAGGAAATAGACTAACATAAACCAAATAATATAAAAGAAAATCGAAACGATGGTTTGTAGTTGACGGAGGAGCGATTTTGGATTCTAGGGTTAAAAAAATCGTTGATAAAATTAGGGATGAATCACTTCGAGAAAAGGTGGTTCAACTCGTCGAAAACCCGACGATTAAAATTGAAGGGAAAGTTTATGTGGGACTGCCCTTGGAGACCTCGCCAGCTGGCATGTTTCGTCATCACAGCTATCCGAGAGGCCTTATTGACCACATTGTCGGCACGAGTGAAGTTGCCTTAACTCTGTGCGACGTGATAAGAAGGGTGTATCATGGGAAGGTGGATAAGGACCTAGTGCTTTCCGGGGTTATTCTGCACGACATTTTGAAGCCCTTAACCTACGAGGCGGGGAAGAACGGAACTTACAGAGCAACGCCCCTAGCCGAACGCCTAGATCACCTAACGTTAATTGTTTCGGAAATGGTTCGAAGAGGCTTCCCCCTGAACCTGATTCACATAGTTTGTGCACATCACGGAGGCGAAGCGGGTCCCATATGGCCTAGAACGGTTGAAGCGTTGGTCTGCCACCTAGCAGATGTCACTGACTCTCGACTGAACGGTGAAGTGCTACGAGCGGCAAGATATCTTTCCAAGGAGGCGACCGGCGAGGAGTTGCACCGCCCAACTTCGAAGGAAGCCTTCGAGATAGTTCACTCGAAGGTGGCCGAAGGTTGGGACGGAGTGAGGAAAGCAGTGGAGAGGATAAGGCAAAGCAGACTTGGCGCTTATTGATTTGGCTTGCCTGAAGCCTACAATCACTTTAAAGGGATTATTTTCACGTATAACGTTTGGGTGTTCAAGGTGGCTATTGTTGATTTTCCCGTCAGATAGCCGCAGACCTCCCCTGGATTCACGACAAGTGTTCTTCCTTTTCTGTAGGTTTTCGCCTCATGCGTGTGCCCGTGCACGATCACGTCGTAACCTTCCACGTTGATGAGTGATCGAAGAAGCTCCTCTTCCTCACCGTGCACCATCCCGATTCTCAACCCGTCGGTTGCCACCTCCGCGAACCTACCACGAATTTCGGCGCCCAGATCTGAAAATCGTTTTCTCAGCAGTTTTCGATCACCGTCGTTGTTGCCGAAAACTCCGATCAAATCAGCCTTCAAAGGTTTGAAGTGCGGCACAACAAAGGGAGCGATGTAGTCTCCCGCGTGCAGCACCAGCTTAACCCCTTCTTCGTTTAACTGCTTCACAGCCTTATCGACTAAGGGCAAACGGTCGTGTGTATCCGCAATCACACCTATGAGATGTTTCATCTATTCTTCCTCCTTCTTTTTGGTGGATTGAATCTGTTGTAAAAACTGCTAATTTGTAAATAAGACTTTAGACAACATGCGCGCGCATTAATGTACTAATGTTGAACAAATACACAAAAAGCTTTATTAGATAGTGAGGGCAAAAATATATCGTAAATCTTAATATAGAATATGATGAAGGCTATTCGCATGCGACCATCTCAAGTCATTGAGCGCGCTCGCGAAAAAGCGGAGGAAATGGCTGAAAAGACAGGTGAAGTGACAAGTAAAGGTTGGATTAGAGCCAAAGGTTTAGGAAAAGGTTTGAAAAAAGAGCTTTTGTGCGTGCATAGGAATAGAGAAGGAAATAAGATGTCTTGCGCGAGGGGTTCACGACGCAATTGAAGAAGAAGGAAATGAACTTTGGTTGGGAATGATCAGTGAATTGGTTAATTCTTGTTTCTGATGTAGCATTTGCGTTTATTGCCGCTATCTTAGGTATGTTGGGTCTAAGCACTTTAAAAGCTATTAGACGTTGGGGTGTAGGCAAATCATTTTGGATACCGGTATCTGTATCTGGTGCGCTCTTCTTAGTTGGGTCTATTGTTACAATTGTTCATGAGGTTGCAGTTGAATTGAATTGGTCGCTGACGATTAATACTGACGAGATCGTGCATGTTAGCTGGCTTCTTGCTCTCTGCGTTCTAATGTACGGCATCCGCAACTATTCTAGAAAAGTAAAGACAGCGACAATACTCCCTATCCAAGATGCAGACAACGCTAAAACACGAGCAAACGAATGAACCACTCCAGCGCGCGTAAGAAATGAAAAAAGAGGTAGTAAACAATGGCCAAAAAAAATGTTCCGTTTCTGTTTGTTTGCCTACTAATATTCTCGTTTGCAGCAGGAAAAGTAGAATCAACTGAGTTGTCGGCTCGACTTAAGGGAGGTGCAGATTTTTTGGAGTGGCAAGTGGAATCATACAAAGAAGTCAAAATTGGTGAAGAATTTTCTGTGATTTTCAAATTTAAACCTGTTGGGGCAACGCTGGACGAAGTTTACATTAATGTGACAGTTTCTGGTGAAGGGTTTATTTTTTCTGGGGATTCAAATTTATGGGCACTTGAACCAGATACTTCGAATTCATGGACGGCTTCATGGATGAATACAAGTATGTTCAACGGAGTAATGTACAAGAAGACAGCCTATCTTACTGCTGTAGAAGAGAGTGAAGTATATGGATTTATTGAAGGAGTCTATTATGTTGGTGCAGAACGCTATAGTATGTATGCCCATTTTGACGTCGCTCGAATATATACTAAAACCAATCAAGAACTCGACATTGATTATCAGGTGTTAAATCAGAGTTTCTTAACTTTGCAAAGGAAATACGATTCTTTGGAAACCAATTTGAACAATATCCAAAAGATGATTTATGCTTTCATGATAACAACCGCAGTCTTCATAGTTACAACAATCTACTTTGCAGTAAGAAAA
>Ga0209636_10005531_pt1 | contig 12891 bp, 16 predicted proteins | sample DeeMarSWOR152_54_FD_187464 | JGI IMG/M metagenome (GOLD analysis project Ga0209636, IMG submission 187464) | Marine sediment microbial communities from White Oak River estuary, North Carolina - WOR-1-52-54 (SPAdes) (version 2) | ecosystem: Environmental > Aquatic > Marine > Intertidal zone >...
ATAACGGTAGTGTCGTCTCCCAGCTTTAAAACTTTCAACTTGCAGAGTATATTTTCTAAGCGCTTCAGAAAGCCCTTCTCTAAAGCCGTTGTAATCATCTTCTCTAGACATGCGTTCTGCTGGAATTTCCATAATTTTTTTCTGAACTTCTGGGCTACTGCCAAAAAACACAAGTTTCAATAGATGAGAATTTGGTATAACTTTAACTTTAGTGCCATTTCTGTATGTCAGTTTACCATCGGCACTCTCTATTTTTTGGAATAGGTATTTTTCGCCATCTGGCCCTAGGAATGCTATATGCATGTCTTGCACCATATTTTTCACTACTCTTCCGTGGTATATAAATCTACCAGTTGCCTAGTCGTACTGCTTAGAACCAGGTTTACCAAAAAGATAATTTGCAACATCTCTTAATTTGTCAATTCTATTTACATCGAATTCAAACTTAGGTCGCCTATCTTTTGGCTCTTCACCTCCTACTCCGCTGGCATGCCTCTCTAATTCGTCTAAATATTCTTCTATCTTTTCAGCGGTTTCCAAATCCTGCAACCTGATATATACGGCATTCCCTGAAGCAGAAGCGAACTTTTTGAATTCTTCAATATTTTCTGCTATTTCTCCTAATAAGAATTCACCTAAATGTGTGTATCTTGGTTTTACCTCACCCCCCACTATTTCCAGCCTCTTTAGATAAAGGTCCATTGGCATGTCTTGATCTTTAAGGGTGACCTCTCCGCCTTCAAACTTATATTTCATCGATTTAAGAGGTACCCTTCTTTTACGGGCCCTTATCGATGTTTCAAGGTAGATGCCTTCAAGCCTATCGATAGGATATTCTTTGCCCAGTTTATGTCTCAATACACACGATAAAAGGTCTACTTCACCGGCCTCGGCTTTCTTAAGAAGTTCGAGGTAGTCGATAACCATTTATTTCACTAATTAATGATTGGGACCTAATTTTTTAATTTCTTTTTCATCCCTTCAACTATCTTTATAAATTCGTCCACTTTATCCATTGGTACTACGAACCCCTGTTTAGTCGGTCCTTTGTAGTTTGGAGTGTTTTTCCATACGCGAAAATCTACTCTGTCGTATCCTTTGTAATTAGTCTTCTTTATTAGTAGCACCGAATCCTCTCTAAGCCGAATTTCTCCAAGCTTTACATCCTTTTGAGTTGCGCCGCTTTTTTCTAAATCTTCTTCGTCTCCCATAATTTAATCTATTTTTCAACAAAATTAAAGCGTTTCTGCTCCAGAAAAAATATTTATAAGTTAGTTAACTATTCTGTTTATAAACCATAAATGGTGGGGAAATGGTAAACAAAAAAACAACTGAACTGAAAAAAACAGGGCAAGAAAAAAAGAAAACCAAGAAAGAAAGACTTTATTCTAAAGATACCAAATCGTTGTGTCCTATATGTCTCTCAGTTATCAAAGCTAGGGTATTTGAGGAAAATGGTAAGATATACATCGAAAAAACCTGTAAGGAACATGGTAATTTTCGTGATATTTATTGGTCTGATGCAGAGCAGTTCAAACGGTGTCTAAGATACCAGATTCCTGGCGACCCTATAAACAACCCGAATACCGAATCAAAAGGCAACTGTCCATTCGATTGTGGTCTCTGTAATCATCACCAAACACATACAATGCTTGCTAATATTGATGTGACAAATCGTTGTAACCAGCGTTGTCCTATATGTTTTGCCAATTCAGCAGTCGCCGGCTACATATACGAACCCTCTATCGAGCAAATTAAAGAAATGCTCACAATGTTAAGGAACCAAAAACCCAATCCTGTCTGGGCGATACAATTTGCAGGCGGGGAGCCGACCGTGCATCCAAATATTATAGAAATAATAAAGATGACGAAGCAGATGGGTTTCAAAACAATAATGATGGCGACAAACGGTGTGAAAATTGCAGAAGATTTTGAATTTACAAAGCGGTTAAAAGAAGCTGGGCTGTTATCAGCATACCTTCAATTTGACGGCGTTACACCCGAGCCGTACATACAGGCCCGAGGTTATAACGCATTACCAATCAAGAAAAAAGCCGTTGCTAACCTTATGAAAGTAAGGATGGCTACTGTTTTGGTACCTACAGTTATCAAGGGGGTGAACGACGACCAGCTTGGAGGTATAATCGACTATGCTTTCGAAAACCTTTTGACAGTCAAAGCAGTAAATTTCCAGCCGGTTTCGTTCACAGGCAGGATACACACTAAAGAGCTTGAAAGGAGAAGGATAACAGTTTCAGATATTATGAGGTTGGTAGAAGAACAGACAGATGGTAAAATAGCAAAGGAAGACTGGCTGCCTGTGCCGGCGTTTGCCCCGTTAGAAATGTTATTTGAAAAATTATTCAAGAAGAGGATGTCTAAGGCATCTACACATGCACATTGCGGCACCGGATTGTATATGTTTGAAAAGGACGGCAGTTACATACCTCTAAGCCGCTTCATGGATTTGGAAGAGGCAAGGCGCATCGTTTTAGAAGAAGTGGAAAGTGACAGAAAAATACTTGGTGACTTGAGATCGAAGATGTCTCTAGTTTTGAAACTAGCAACGACTATAGATATGTCCAAAGCCCCGAAATATTTTGACTGGAAAGAAATGCTGAAAGGGGTTGTAATAAACAAACTGACAAAAGTTTCAGAAACCCTTAAACAAAAGGGAATGTTTATTGGTTGTATGCATTTTATGGATCCGTACAATTTTGATTTAGATCGTGTAGAACGTTGCTGCATACATTATGCAACACCAGACAACAGGCTGATACCTTTCTGTTCTTACAACACCATCCACAGAGACGGGGTTGAAAAAAAATACGCCATGAGGTATCAGAAAACTCTCGGTGTCTAAAATCTCTATCGACCTTCAATAGAAGATTTAAATATACCAATATCTCAAACCCTTGCCTTTGTTTTATAGAAATAAAAGTCAGTCCAAATTATTATCCAGATTACAATTGGCGACTCAAGCAGCAGTATGCGTAGAAATCTAAACTCCTGTTCCAAAAAAATTAGAGAACTAAAAACGATGAAAAAGCTGATAAAGCAGTATATGAAGATTTGCATAATCAGGTCTTTATAATCAACTAACAGAGGACCGTGTCTTGCTGCCAAAATTAGAAACCAGGCATAGGACAATAAATTAATCAATATAACCGGTACGAATATCTCCAAAAAATTGATTCTTAGGCTGAACACCGTAACAAACGTGTAAAAACTCAACAACATCGCTGCGTATAGAACTTTTCTACTCGAAGACATCTGTATAGAATTAAGTCTACCCCCTTTAAAAACTATAAAAATTTTTTGAAGATTCAGGCGATAATGGAAGGTCGAGAACCAATGACCCAATGATTTTTGGCTTCAAAGAATTAAAGTCTTAGAGAGAATTGTATGACCCATAAGATTACAATAATTGTAATTGTGTATGCAATATAAACAAGGTTTTTGGGAGGCTTCCTATCCAAGGTAAGAGACGGTATTTTAAAGCGATCATCAGCTCCTTTAATACTGTCGTATATTAATAAAATACCCACACCTGTGTATGCAAGACCCGTGGAATCTAAATTATGAAAATGCCACACAATCCCAAGTATACAAAGAAGCAACCCGATTAAAATCCTTGGAATAGTATGCATGTCCAAGATACTCCCCGTTTTAGTTTTATGTTTCCTAATTTAAAAAGTTTAAAGAACTACGAATCATTATTCTTTGTTATATCATAAAATTAACGTTTTTAAAGAGCCTCAGGCGGGGATTGAACCCGCGACCTCCACATTGCTAACATGGTTTGCAGCGATGCATAGTTTACAACGATACCAGTGTGGTGCTCTACCAACTGAGCTACTGAGGCATTTAACTATATATCAATTGACTAAACTTTCTTAAATTAAAATCTAAATAGGCGTCGTCACATATTCATGTTTCATCAGATTAAGCATATCGTGAAATTCTGCGGCATCATTTTTATTAACATCTACTTCTAATGTGGTTTTATCTTCACCATAATTCCCATACCTTACACTTGTTTTATATAATTTTCCGAAAAAACTCATTAAAAAGCAAATATCCGAATAGAATTGCTTTAAACTTATTTCTGAGCCAAGTCTTCTTCTTTTTACGAGGAAGGAGGCAGTTTCTTCCATAATAATACTGGGTGGTTAAAGAAATTTAAAAATTTCAAATTATCGGCGTTTCTTACCGAAAGAACAAAAAATTAATATATAATAAAATAAAAAAGCGAAAGCAAGAAAAGGCTAACGAAACATATAATATATATAGTAAGGTACCCTCGTGGGGTAGGTGGCCGATGATAGGAGGCGACGAATATGAATTACTACAAACTTCTGGGGAAATATGAGTTGAGCGAGCTTTATACAAATATTGACGAGTCACCCGGACCGGTTCTTGTTCGTGTTGACATAAACATTCCTGTAAAAGAACCCGATAGGAGAATATCCAGGGACGATTACAATCTGAGGCTGGAATATTATAGCTATGCTTTGGATATTTATTCTGAAATCGCTCCTTTGGTAGTGATGGCTCACCAAGGAAGAAACGACGGTAAGGACATAAATTTCGTAGATCTTAGCGACCACGCTGTAGCACTTGGCAGCATGATGCACAATGGTAAAGTAACATACGAACGCGAAGTTAAGGGGGACAACTATTTCAGCGGAAGGCTTGTTAAAGAGATAAAATCGCTGGAAAGGGGAGATGTACTTTTGTTAGACAATGTTAGAAATTTTGACTTTGAAGAAGAATTTGATGCCAAAACATGCCCCTATATACCGTTTTTCAAAAAGGCAGGAATAGAGGCGTGTATAAACGACGGACTGCCTTTATGGCACAGAGCAAACTCAAGTGTAATGGCCCTGCCACACATAGCCCCAACTTATATAGGCCTCATCTCTTCCAACGAACTTGAAATACAGCACAAAATAATGCACGATAGTGGGAAAAAGGCCATAATAATAGGCGGTCTGAAGCCCAAGTTTACAGCTATACCGAAGTTGGCTGAAGAAATGGACATATTTACAGGAGGGCTTACAGGCCAAATGGTATGCAAGTTGAAGGGTTATGATTTAGGAAGAAAAAACAACGAGTTTTTGGAAAAAACATATAAACCGAAGGAAATCGATGTTATACGAGCAGTAGTGAACAAATACGATATCGCTACGCCTATAGATTTTGTGGTTTCTATCAACGGCGATGATAGGATTGTTGGCATAGACGAGCTTAGAGGAACAGACTATTTCATAAACGACATAGGTCCCGGTACTGTGGAAAAATATACGACAGACATAAGAGAGGGCAATTATGATTGGAAAATCCGTGGCGGACCGAATGGTAGATATGAGCTAGGTTATGACAACGGCATAAATCTTATAAGAAAGATACTAGGTAAGAGGTTTGTGGCTGTGGGAGGCGACACAATAGAAGAACTTCAACGTGCCAAACTATGCAAACCCATAGCGGCAACAGGGGGCTACGTTCTTTTAGGAGGAGGCGCCCATTTAGATGGCTGGGCAGACGAGCCATACCCTTCTATAGACGAGCTGATAAAAATACAAGGATAATCCTAAAAGAAGTAATTGAAACTAGGAGACAATGACTACTCGACAACAGTTCCACTGTGATTTCCCTGTGCGGCGCGCAGTATTTCCTTGGAATCTTTACCGTCGATTATAATCAACTTTATCTTCTTTTTTTCTAGTATGTCTATCGCTTTCAGGTCGAATAGTCTGTATTCGCCTGGAGTCTGCGGAACTGCTGATATTATCTCGCGGAATTTTTTGTAGTCTATTTTATCCAGCTTCTTGGCCTTTGTATCCTTTTTAGGGTCGGCTGTGTAAACCCCGTCGATGTTTGTGGCATTGATCAACAAATCAGCGCTCATCTTTCCCGCGTGTAAGGCCGCGTCCAAATCAGTAGAACAACCCGGTTCCCAACCACTACATATTATTATTTTTTTACCGCCTGTTTTTTTGAAGACCCTCTCAACATCATCTGGATCTTTTAACACTATCTTATATGCCAAATTTCCCAACACAGCAACAAAAAGATAGGCGTTCAAGTCTGTAGCTATTATACCCATCCTGTCCAAAGTCTCCAAATCGTTTGTGAACTTCCTTCCAATTGCTTGGAATAACCGAGCAGGTGTTCCGCCGCCGCACACCACTACTAATTCATGCCCGTCCCTTTTCAACTTTTTAACAACATCCACATAGCTCGTAAAATTCTTAACATAACTATCAGGACTTGTCAATTCTGTGTCTTTGGTCAGCAGAGAACCTCCTATAGAAATTACAATCCTCATAGAATCTACCTAAAAGAAATGTGTAAATAGAAGAAAATAAAGTTTGAGGGAATTGTTAAACGGCCGCAAATTATGCTGTTAATTTATGTTGTTGCTTTTTAAGCAACTTTGTATACGTTATCTCCGCCGCGCACCCTGTCCTTCACTTTGAGTCCGACGCTGTCTCCTTTCTTGGCCTTTTCCACGTTTTTGTGCTCGATTTGCATCGAGTCTACTGCCTGGCTGAAATTAGTCGTAGCACCTTCTATGCTTATCTTGTCACCTACAGAAAGAGGCGCTTCTAAGTCTATTACTGCAACTCCTATGTTAGTAAAGTAATGCGCAACTTTCCCTACAAGCTTTTTATCACCTTCTTCCTTAGCCATAATTATCCTTTAAATGTCGTAGTTTAAAAAGTTGACAGAACAACCGTAAGCTTTATATTATAACGGTGTTATAATTTTAGATATTTTAATTGCTTATTAGTTACTTTTAGTAGGAGGTAGAGAAATATGATGTCATCATTGCCTATAGATTTGAGCAAGGTTAAAAAAGAGGATTTGGACAACGAGATAATCCGCGTAGGTATGATAGCTGAACTGGATGCTATAAACCTGTACGAACAGCTCGCAGCAATGTCCCAGAGCGAAAAGCTGAAAAAAATACTGTTGGACATAGCAAAAGAAGAGAAGACACATGTAGGGGAATTTCAAGCATTGTTACTTAAGACAGACGAAGAGCAAGTAAAAGAACTGGAAGAAGGAAAAGAGGAAGTCGAAGAGTTGTTCAAGTAAAATCTTTCTTAATTTACAAAATAAAAATTAGGAGGCTAAAGTTAGGAGGTGAAGAATATGGTTAAATCTAAGTCTAAGTCAAGGCGCACGTCTAAGTCAAAACGTACATCTAGCTGTGTGTGCGTAGTATGTGGTTGTTCACCATGTAAATGTTGATAGGTGACAAATATGGAAAAGAAAACCTATCTTTTTATTCAAATGTAATAACCTCACCCGTCCGGAGTTCTATGAAATAATTAAAGACCTAGAAACTGATAATTTGAATTATTTCGGATGATTAATTTCGGGTGATTTTATGAAAAAAGCCGATAGAGAAGGCATAGTGAAAGCAATAAAAAAGTTCAACAAGTACAGATCCCCAGAGGCAAAAGCACAAGTAGTCTCGGCAAAAGCAAAATCGGTCTTAGTAAAATTTAGCGGCCCTTTCTCCCGAACTTGCGGGATCTACGACTATTTTGACGACTTAAAACTTATGATGGAAGAGTTCAAGGTTAAAGTTATAATCAAAAAAATAGAAGAAAGTAAAAGAGGGTGCTTTGTAGAATTCGAATTGTTGTGATTTTATGGAATTAAATAAGCTCTATAAAGTTTTTGCAGCGATAGTAATATGCCAGTTAGCAGGGGTGCTCGGTTCACTCTTTACCTATCAATCGATGCCTGCATTGTACGCATCATTACAAAAACCGCTGTACGCTCCTCCAGGCTGGGTATTCGGACCTGCATGGCTGACGCTTTATACTCTTATGGGGATCTCGCTCTACCTTGTATGGGCAAAAGGCCTAGATGATAAAGAGGTTAAAAACGCCATCCTGATATTTGGAATACAGCTGGGGCTCAATTCCATATGGTCGCCTATATTCTTTAGCCTGAAAAACTTTATGTTCGCATTTATCGAAATACTTGTTCTTTGGGCATTTATAGCGGCCACCATATTCAGCTTCCACAAGATATCTAAGAGGGCCGCTTGGTTGCTCGTACCCTATATATTATGGGTTAGTTTTGCTGCGATGCTTAATTATTCAGTCTGGATGCTTAATATGTGATAATTTCTTTCATATCCAATAGTTTGAGTCTGCAATCCAAATTCTTATACCCATAACCTGTTTTTGTCTATTTTGAAACCTCTTAGGTTGACGAAGTTACAAAATCCTTCGGCAATGGGTATTCGGTCGAAAATTATGAAACAGGGGTTGGTGTTTATAGAGTATCCTCTTGTATCCAAAATTATTTCGTGCAACAGATAAAGGTAGCTCTGGTCGACCTTCCTGGTCGGATTGCATTTAGTCAAGTTTCCTATTAGTATGAACTCTTCTGTATTGAGAATGACAGGAAAGGTTTTTAGGAATGTAGTGTTTTTAACGTATTCCGGTTCGTTTGCCCTATAGAACAAGAGTATGAAATTGCCTTCTTCGACAGTTTTTTGTACAAGCTCCTCTCTTGGGAACGGCTCTGAGTTTTTTTTCAAGTAGTTCAAAATAGCCCACCCATTAGATAATGTTCTGCACTCTGCAATTCCAAGAGATTGCATTAACTTTATAGATTCATTGAATTTTGCATCATTCTCATATGGATATGTCGCATCCAGAACAATTAGATAAAAAAGGTTCAGAATTAATATCAGGACTGCCGTAAGTTTTAGAAAACGTTTTGAGATTTTTTTCAGGGGGGCAACACCTATAACTGAAAAGTACGATACCGGTAATACCATCGAGAAAAGGTACTGGATGTGCTTAAAACTTATTGAATTGAATTGGTAAAGTGATATTGCGAGTATTAAGAGGAAGGTAAAGTTGATTCTTTCTTTTTTAATGAATTGAAAAATACGGTCAAATAAACTTAAGCCTTTACCGTTCGGAGTTTTCCAGAAGCTACTATAGGAGCTTTTACAGCTTTTTATGGATTTGATAACCCCGAATAAGACCAAAGGTGTCGCGAACAACGAGACTTGAAGCAAATGCGCATAAGTGAAAGGTTCTTTGATATAAAACCTTGCCTTTATGTTCAACGCGTAGCTGTTGGCCATAGATGTGAGCATATCACCCGTTGCGTAGAAGTTGTAACCAAACCACGGCAAGAGCGTAAGTACGAACAATAATAGATTAAATACGAGCTTCTTCCTGTCAATATCTAACAAAAAAAGCGGAAAGAACATCAGTAGTGTATACCTTGTAAGCGAGGCGAGCGCCAACAACACCCCAGAATACCGCTTGTTTTCAAACAAAGAGACAAGGAAGAGTTCCAGCAGAGCAAGAGAAAGAAGTTCTGTCCCGTTGATGAATCCGTAAAACAATACATAAGGGGAGAGTGAGAAGAAGTAAAGCAACTCTCTGTTTACCTTAGAGCAATCGGCGAGCTTGATAGTCGAATAAAGAAAAATTGATGATACTATTAAGATATAGATGTACTCTGAGGCAAACCAACCAAACGGACTGAGAATAAGTATCATCAACGGCGCCAACGGCGGCCTAAGTATTTCAAAATATTCGCCGACTCCAGCCCAATATTTAGCATTTGAGACGTATACACTGAAGTCCCATGAAAGGTTTGCGTTGTGTTGGTAGAAAAAAAATCCTGTTGAAAACAGGAGAAGTACTATCAAGACCCAGTTCTTTTTGATTTCAGATTCGATGTTTGGAACGATGTTCATAAATAAAAACCGTCTCTAACTTAAATAGCGAAACATATTTTTAATTCTTAACTCTTTAATAAAGGTTATGGAGAGAATTCTGAACGACATCGAAAGGCTGACAAACAGCGAAATCAGAGAAGTCGTAGACAGCCGTGTAAAAGAGTTCAAGGCAGTTGGCCGCCGCCTCGATCATGAGATATTCTGCGAGCTTTGTTTTTGTATAATGACAGCGAATTTCAATGCCGAGCGCAGCATACAGATACAAAATGAGATCAAGCATGGATTTTGCGACTTGACTGAAGCGGAGTTGGCAAAAAGACTGAGGGAACTGGGCCACAGATTTCCGGAAGCCAGGGCGAAATACATAATCGAAGCGAGAAAACATATAGGGTCGCTAAAAAGTTTAATGGAAAGATTCACAAACGAAAATGAGTTGCGCGACTGGTTGGCAAAAAACGTAAAGGGCCTTGGCTACAAAGAGGCGAGCCATTTCCTGCGAAACATAGGTTATGAAAACGTGGCGATTATAGATTTTCATATTATAGATGTGCTTGTAAAATATGCGATAATCGAACGACCGAAAACGCTGACGCCGAAAAAATATTTGGAAATTGAAGCAACGCTGAAAAAACTTGCAGACAGGCTAAAAATGACACTGGCCGAGCTCGATTTGTATTTGTGGTATATGGAAACAGGAAAAGTCTTGAAATAAACAGCTTTAAAACATCACATTTCTGAAATCACTGTCGGCTCGGATTCTTGTTTTGCATCGTTATACGCATCGTAGGCCAGCGCAAAGAAAAACAGAACAGCCGAGACAATTACAAGCGGGTCAGTGATGATTTTCCAAATACGTATGCTCGGGTTGAGATAAAGCCATACCAGTCCAACCAACTCGGACGACATCAGCAACAAACCGAACATCCTCCGCTTTCCGTTGTAGAAATAACCAAACCCCCAGAAACTCACATTAAGTACTGCTGCGACCACTGCGTTTTTGTTTAGCTTTTCCCTAAACTTCGATATCGCCTTTTTTATTCCTTCGAATCTCCTTTTCTTCGGCTCTCCTGTAGGTTCTGTTGACGGCTCGCCTGCAGTTTTTTCTGCGCCCAATGGCTCGCCGATTATCGGTTCGTCTGTCATCTGAGGCATAATCTGAATATCGTTTTTAGTAGACAAATTACTTTTGGCCGCGGGCGTTTCTTACCGAAATCAACAAAATATTTTAATTAAGCAAACTTTTGTATTAACATAGAAAAAGGTGAAAACATGGCAAAACGCGAAAAAAAAGCAAAATTAACAGTTAATCCAGAAAAAATCGTTTTGATAAGGTATGGTGAGATATTTCTAAAGTCGGATCCTGTCAGATACGCATACGAAAAACAGCTTAAGTACAATATAAAGGCTGGGTTGAAAAAATCGAAGATAAAAGAGCACAAGATAACGAGAATCCGCGGCCGCCTGTTTTTAGAACTGCCGACTAAACATATAGATGAAGCATCTAAGGTATTGGAAAAAACATTCGGCGTAGTCTCGTTCTCGCCTTGCTGGCATTTGCAGACTGCTGAGGCAAAGGCCATCCAAAAATTTGTAAAAAAGAATTATACGAATTGGGTAAAACGCGGCCAGACCTTCGCAGCCCGTGTCAAACGCAGCGGCACGCAGAAGGAAAAATATACAAGCATGAAACTGGCCAAGCTGGTTGGTGACGTTGTCAATCGGAAAGTAGACCTAAGCAAGCCGGGTGTCACGATATTTGTGGAAGTGCGTGATAACGACAGTTACATATACACAGAAGTCATTAAAGGGCCAGGCGGATTGCCTGTAGGGGCTTCTGGTAAAGTTGTTTGTTTGCTTTCAGGCGGCATCGATTCGGCGGTCGCTGCCTGGTTGATGATGAAGCGCGGTTGTCAGGTTATTGCGCTATATGCGAACAATTGGCCTTATGTGGAAAACGAAAAGAAATCGTTAAAAAGAACGCTCAAGGTGTTGAAGGTCTTGCAAAGGTGGTCTGCTGGCTGGAAAATACAGTTATTTTCGTTCGATAATGGAAACCCCCTCGCAAATTTCTTAAAAAGCAAACACGTGCCGAAAAAGTTCGTGTGCCTCCTATGCAAGCGGATGATGTACAGGGTCGCGAACGAACTGGCCAAACAATGGGACGTGAAAGCAGTTGTGACCGGTGAGACGCTTGGCGAAGTGGCTTCGCAGACGCTCGACAACTTGGTTGTGTTAGACAAGGCAAGTGAAATGACTGTGTTCAGGCCGTTGATAGGAAACGACAAGCAAGAAAACATCGAAGTTGCAAAGAGCATAGGAACGTACGAAGTGTCTATATCCGTGGTTGGCAAATGCAAAGCTGTGCCGCCGATGCCACGTACTAAAGGCAGGATAAGCGAAATAGAAAATATCGAATCGAAACTGCCGATGAAGAAACTGGTCAAAGAAAGTGTCAAAAGCATAAAAAATGTTTCTAAAGCTTAAAAATCAAAAGGCCTACAAATTTTCTCTGAGTAGGAAATACATAGCGAACAAGACCATGAACCCCATCAGTGTCCCTGTGAGCGTGAACGAATTTATCGCTATCACCCTTCCTGTGAACGGGTTGACTACGACTGCTGTACCTTTGTAATACTCCGGTATCGATAAGGGCATGTTCTTTTCTACCGCCTCTAGTATGTAGTTGTTTTGCGAATATATCATCCAGAACCCCAAGACAGTCGCTAGGATGTTGAATAATATCAGTGACTTCCATACAGCTGACAGGTCCGCTGGTTTCGTACGTCCTCTTGTGTCTTTCATAATCCTTTTTTAGTAGCGTGATGCTTAAAAAGTTATGCAAAAATAGTTTCTAAACGATATTTTATTTATGAAGATAGTGTTCTCTGAGAAATGTCTTGAATACTACGAGCCGCTGATGATAGAAAGCCCCGACAGGGTCCTAGAGGCGTACGGTATTCTGAGGGAAATTGGGTACGCGTTTGTCAGGCCGCAGCCTGCTTCATACAACGACCTACTGAAAGTCCATTCCAAAGAACACATAGAGACGATAAGGTCAGGCGATTTCTACGACGCTGATACGCCTGCATACGAAAACATATACGACTATGCTTGTCTGGCAGCAGGCGGCGCGATAATGGCAGCAAAATTGTCTGCAA
>Ga0209636_10005532_pt1 | contig 12891 bp, 10 predicted proteins | sample DeeMarSWOR152_54_FD_187464 | JGI IMG/M metagenome (GOLD analysis project Ga0209636, IMG submission 187464) | Marine sediment microbial communities from White Oak River estuary, North Carolina - WOR-1-52-54 (SPAdes) (version 2) | ecosystem: Environmental > Aquatic > Marine > Intertidal zone >...
TCTGGGTTTCTTATCTCCACTTCTTGTAGAGCTTTCTGCTCGAGTCTGTCTAACAGGTCGTCGGCTTTGACTCCGAGTCCTTTTCTCCCAGAGACTTCGAGGAAATTTTTGTCTTTGTCCTCTTCAGATATTTTTTGACCGAGCTCTTTCAGACTCTTTGGGGAGAGTGCCACCATTTCGTAAGAGAAATGTATGGACTTCCTGGCCTGAACCTGATAATCCAAGGATTTCAAGCCCTGGATGACGACTTTCTGAAGATAGGATTGTCGGGTGTCTATGACATTGTAGACCAGCGTTCCTTTTCCGAATTGAGGAGCATGAGGTTGTGGCACGGCTGTGGTTATCCAGATGGTTTTGCCTTTGTCTTGTGTGAAGGGCTCGTAAAAGAAATCCTTTTCCAGCAGACCGAATTTCCACAGCTGGTAGGCAATATCTTTACCGACATACGTGATTGTCCCATCAGAGCGGACGATGATTTTTTCCCTCTCCTCTTCATCCTCGAGCCTCATAACCCAGCAGCCTTTATTCAGGCCCTCCTCCACATAAGAGATGGCGTTCTTTTCTTTCAAGAGGAAAAAGGCCTTTTCCCAGAATCTCAATCCCAGGATGCTGCTTTCACAGGGCAAGATGTCATAGCTGACACCGATTCGCTTCATGGTCTTGAGGTGGGCCATGAGGATTCGTCTGGAGATATAATTCGCCATTTCTGCCTCAGGATTCTCTCCCTCTTCAATTTTTTTCAAGATCTCTGTTTTTCTTGTTTGCGCTTCTGGATGCTCCTCAAGATAAGAAGAAACCTGCGTATAGAGGTCCCAGCAGTAATAATCGAATTTCCCTTCGATGTTTTGGATATCCTCATATGTTTTTTTCTCCATATCCATAAAGCCAAGCGTCACATCCACTACCTGGATGCCTGTGTCGTCAATATAGTTTTGGATTTCGACCTCTTCTCCTTTATATTCCAAACATCTGCCCAAAGTGTCACCCAGGACAGCGTTCCTTAAGTGTCCGATATGGGCGGCTTTATTGGGATTGATGTTGGTGTGCTCAATGATTATCTTTTTTTCTTCTCGCTGCAAACAGGATTTCTCGAGAGAATTGATCTGTCGAAGAAAGAAAGCTTTCTGGTTCAAAAAAAGATTGATGTATCCAGGACCTGCCACCTCGATTTTGTCGATGTCTTCAAGATCGTCAAGATACAGGATGATTTCCGATGCGAGTTCTCTTGGCTGTCTCTTTAGTTTTTTAGCTAACTGAAAGGGGAATGTGAGTGCAAGATCTCCCATTCTGGCTTGAGGAGTGTAGCCAATTTCCAGCATGGACTCTTCCAGAGGGTACCTGTGTTCAAGCAGTTGATGGATTTTTTCCTTGAGAGAAGCTTTTAATTTGAGCATTGCTAGCCAATAATTATAGCAGATTTAGTTTTTAGGGTCAGCCCTCGATTTCTCCGATTTCTCTTGCATCGCTAATTATAATATGGTAGTAAATACTTTTCGATGAGGGATATTTATGAAGAGGACGCGGCTTTACCCAGCTCATAAAGAATTGAAGGCCAAGTTTGTGGAATTTTTTGGATGGGAGATGCCCATAGAGTACACAGGGATCATCGAGGAACACTTAGCTGTTCGCCGAAAGGCAGGACTTTTTGATGTCAGCCATATGGGAGAGATTGTCATCTCCGGTCCGCAGGCCCTCGATTTTGTCCAGTATCTGACACCTAACAACGCAGCTCGTTTAACCCCAGAGAAAGCCCAGTATTCAGCGCTGACGACTCCTCAAGGAACGTTTGTCGATGATCTTCTTATCTACTGCCTGGATGAGAGAACCTATCTCCTGGTGGTCAACGCCGCCAATTCAGACAAAGATTATCGATGGATTCTCAATCACACAGAAGGATTCGATGTCGAAGTCAAGAACAAGAGCGATGATTATACACAGCTTGCTCTTCAGGGACCGATGGTATTGAAAATTCTCCAGCCCTTGACTGAGATTGTTTTGGAGGACCTGTCAAGCTTTGGCGTGAACAGTGGGAGTGTGGCAGGAGTTGAAGTCCTCGTTTCTCGAACAGGATATACAGGAGAAGACGGCTTTGAAATCTACACCCTTAATGAGAATCCGGAGAAAATGTGGTTCGCTATTCTTGAACAAGGAGAGGCTCTTGGTCTTCTGCCTATAGGACTGGGAGCCCGAGACACCTTGAGATTGGAAGCGAAACTCATGCTCTACGGAAATGATATCGATGAGACCACCACACTGCTCGAGGCGGATTTAGGATGGCTTGTCAAATTCAAAAAAGGGGATTTCTTGGGTCGGGAGGCTCTTCTCAAACAAAAAGAAGAGGGAATCCGAAGGAAGATAGTGGGATTTGAGTTAATAGACAGAGGTGTCGCGCGTGACCATTATCCTGTTTTCATCAGGGATGAAAAAGTCTCTGAAGTAAAATCTGGCTCCTATTCTCCCTTCTTAAAGAAAAGTATTGGCCTGACTTATCTTCCCATCGAATACACTGAAGTTGGGACAGAATTTGAAATCGAAATTAGAAGGAAACGCGTAAAAGCCAAAGTGATTTCAACGCCGTTTTACAAAAGAGAGAATTAATGCCGAAAAAAAACATATGGACCTTTGGATTAAAGATTTATAGAGTTGAAAAGCAATGACTGGATCGGCAGTTTTTATGAATAATCCAGGATAGATAACGATAAGGAGGACTTGTATGTATCCTGATGATTTCTTCTACAGCAAAGAACACGAATGGCTTAAAATCGAAGGAGAAAAGGGAACTGTAGGTATAACTGAATTTGCCCAGAAACAGCTCGGAGATGTCGTATATGTGGAGTTGCCCCAGCGTGGCGCTCAATTGGAGTTCCATCAGTCGCTTGGTGTGATAGAGTCAGTTAAAGCCGTATCAGATATCTATTCTCCCTTATCCGGCGAAATTATTGAAGTCAACGAGAAGTTGAATGAATCACCTGAACTTGTTAATGACGATCCACACGGAAGAGGCTGGATCGTTCGTATAAAAATCAAGGATGAATCAGAAGTAGAAAAGCTGATGTCTGCTTCAGAATACGAAAAATTTTTAGAAGGATTGGAAGAGTAGCCTCCTGACCTACCTCAGCAAAGGATATCAAAGCAATGAGCTATATCTCTCTCAGTAAAAAAGACAGGAAGGAAATGCTGGCTAAGATAGGCGTATCCTCTGTCGATGATCTCTTTCGCTCCATTCCAGAGAATTTAACCATGAAAGACGCGTTGGAAGTTCCTCACGCTATGACAGAACCCGAGCTTAATCAACATTTCATGGCATTGGCTCAGAGAAATTCTTATCACACATTTCTATCCTTTCTAGGGGCGGGAGCCTACTCCCATATGATTCCTGCTGTCGTCGATTATCTTAGCAGTAGGGGAGAGTTCATAAGCCCTTACACCCCCTATCAGCCTGAAGTCAGCCAAGGAACTTTACAGATCATTTATGAATTCCAAACACTCATCTGCCAGCTTACGGGAGTGGACATTGCAAATGCCTCGCTTTATGATGGGGCCTCCGGAGCTGCAGAAGCTGTTTTGATGGCTCATCGGATAAAGGCAAAACCAAAGGTGCTGGTGGCAAAGACGCTTCATCCCCAATACCGTGAGGCTATCGAAACGTATTCAAAGAACCTGGAATTTTCTGTTGTGGATATCGCTTATTCCCAGACAGGAGAAACCGATCTCGAAGATTTAAAGAAAAAGCTTGATGAGGAGATATCAGCCATCGTTGTACAATCTCCCAATTTTTTTGGTGTCATCGAAAAGATCAGAGAAATCTCAGGATTGGCCCATGACCATCAGACTTTATCCATCGTGGTGATTACCGAGCCTGTATCACTCGGAATTCTGGAATCACCAGGCGAATTGAGTGCAGATATCATCACCGGAGAGGGACAGTCCTTTGGCCTTCCCCTCAGTTTTGGCGGACCCTTTTTGGGTTTTATGGCCTGTAAACGAGAGTTAATCCGTCAGTTTCCTGGCCGGATTGCCGGAGAGACCAGGGATGTGGATGGAAAAAGGGGATTTGTTTTGACTCTCTCCACAAGGGAACAGCACATTAGACGGGAAAGAGCCACTTCTAACATCTGTACAAACCAGGCTTGGTGTGCTCTCCGGGCAACCATATTTTTAGAAACGTTGGGAAAAAAGGGCCTTAAAGAGCTTGCCTGGCAAAACCTTCAGAAAGCCCACTATACGGTGGATCGTATCACCAAACTCAAAGGAGTCCGTCGCAAGTTTGACGGTGCATTTTTCAATGAGTTTGTTCTCGAATTCGAAAAACCCTGGGAAGATATCAATAAATTTTTAAAGGATAAAGGAATCATCGGAGGCTTCCCTCTGGAGAAAGTATTTCCTGAGCTGGTAAATTGCGCTCTTTTGTGCGTAACGGAATTGCATAAAAGGGAAGATATAGACAAATTGGTTATGCTGTTAAAAGAGGACTCTCGATGACAGCTCTTCGTGAGCCCTTGATATTTGAAGTCAGTGGAGAGGGAAAAAGGGGATTTCTCTTGCCAAAGCTTGATGTCCCTGTGAAGGAAGATGTCCTCAAAAATATCCCTCTCAGAGAGGAAATCAGAGGTTTCCCCGAGGTCTCTGAAGTGGAAGTGGTCAGACATTTCACTCGACTTTCCCAGACGAATTACTGTATTGATTTGGGCTTTTATCCGCTGGGTTCGTGCACGATGAAATATAATCCGAAGATCAACGAAAAAATCGCCTTGACTAAAGAGCTACTGCTCTCTCATCCTTATTCCTCTGAAGAACTCGTACAGGGAAATCTTGAGATTCTGAAAAACACGGAAGAACTTTTGAAAAACATCACAGGTATGGATGCCTTTACTCTTCAACCTTCTGCAGGAGCCCAAGGAGAGTTAGTTGGTATGATGCTGATACGCTCCTGCCTTGAAGAGAGAGGAGATCCAAGAAAGATTGTTCTGATTCCAGACTCGGCCCATGGCACAAATCCGTCCAGCGCCCATATCTGTGGATATCGAGTTCAGGAGATCAAATCAAATGAGCGGGGCACTGTAGATCTGGCTGATCTCGAGAAGAACATGTCAGAGGATGTGGCTGCCTTGATGGTGACCAATCCCAACACATTGGGTGTCTTTGAGTCCGATATAAAAAAGATTTCGGCGATTGTTCATGCCAAGGGCGGCTTTGTCTACATGGATGGTGCGAACATGAATGCCCTCATCGGAAAGAGTAAGCCTGGAGATATGGATGTGGATGTTATCCATCTCAATCTACATAAGACCTTCTCGACACCTCATGGAGGCGGTGGACCAGGAGCCGGACCTGTTGGAGTCGAGAAAGAACTGGAACCTTTTCTTCCTGTTCCGATAATCCAAAAGGTTAAGGGCCATTATCGCCTGGTTATTGATCGGCCAAAAAGCATCGGAAGAGTGAGGAGTTTCTATGGGAACTTTCTCGTCATTGTCAAGGCCCTTGCATATATTTTGTCCCTTGGACCTGAGGGATTGAGGGAGATATCAGAGACGGCCGTCTTAAACTCCAACTACATCCGCAAGAGTTTGGAAGTTGAGTTTCATTTAAAATACAAGTCTCCGACTCTCCATGAGTGTGTTTTTTCGGATAAACATCAGCGATCCTACGGTGTGCAGAACATCGACATTGCGAAGAGGCTGATTGACTATGGTGTTCATCCTCCCACCATGTCTTTCCCGCTCATCGTACCAGGTGCTTTGATGGTTGAACCGACAGAGACAGAAAGCAAAAGGGACCTCGATACCTTTATTGATGCTATGAAGCAGATTGCCAGAGAGGCGAAGGAGAACCCGGATATTCTGAAATCCGCTCCCCATAATGCATATGTGAAACGTTTGGATGAAACAGCCGCTGCACGGAATCCCATTTTGCGTTGGTCTAGAGAGAACCGCAAAGAATGAGAATGATATTTTCAGGAAAAATGAGCATTCAAAACCTTATCATGTCCCTTCAGAAGTTCTGGGCAGATCAAGGCTGTTATCTGGCCCAGCCTTATGATGTGGAGGTCGGGGCTGGAACCATGACACCTGATACTTTCTTTCGTGTGCTGGATAAGAGGCCTTGGAAGGTGGCCTATGTCCAACCTTCCCGAAGACCGACTGATGGAAGATATGGCGAGAATCCTCACCGAGTTCAGAAACATTTCCAGTATCAAGTCATCATCAAACCCGCACGTTCCGATATTCAGAAAATATATATCGACAGCCTAGCTTCGTTGGGAATTGACCTCCAGGAACATGATATCCGGTTTGATGAGGATGATTGGGAGTCTCCGACCATCGGAGCCTGGGGTGTCGGATGGCAGGTCTTACTGGACGGATTAGAAATCACACAATTCACTTACTTTCAGCAGGCAGGGGGGATTGATCTTTCTCCGGTGCCTGTGGAGATTACCTACGGGATCGAGCGGCTGGAGATGTTTTTGGAGGGAAAGGATAACATGTTCGACCTGGAGTGGTCAGAAGATGTGACCTATGGAGATTTGAGAATGACGGAGGAAAGAGAATTTTCTGACTACAACTTCAACCAGGCGGATATCAGACTCCTTTGGAGTTCTTTCCAGAAACATCTGAGGGAAGCTCACCGTCTTGTGGATAAGAGTTTGCTTCTTCCTGCATACGACATGTGCTTGAAGTGCTCCCATTTTTTCAATCTCTTGGATTCGAGAGGAGCCATAAGTGTGACGGAAAGGGTTAAGATGATTTCACAGATTAGAGTAGTGGTCACTCAAATCGCTCACAGCTACACGTCTAAGGAGGTCTCAACCTAATGGAGTTCCTGCTGGAAATCAATACCGAAGAGATGCCTCCCTCCCATGTAAAAGGAGCTCTTTTACAACTCCAGGACCTATTGGCTGAGGAGTTGGTCGCCAACAATCTGGTTGATCATAAAAACAGTTATGGCTCCATTCGTACCTATGGAACCTGTCGGCGTCTGATTGTACACGGTGATTTTGTCGAGACACAGCTGGATAGAGAGGAAGAGATTGTCGGGCCTCCAAAGGCTGTCGCTTTTGCTCTGGACGGTTCTCCGACTCCGGCAGTATCGGGTTTTGCAAAATCTCATGGAGTGACCATAGATGAACTCGAAGTCATAACGACAAAAAAGGGAGAGTATATCGGTCTGAGAAAGATTGAAAAAGGAAAACCCACTCAAGATATTCTAAAACAGATCTTACCGAAAATTATTTCTGGCCTTTCCTTTCCAAAGATGATGAGATGGGGAGCGAGCTCTTTCAGATTCTCCCGTCCTATAAAGAACATTTTGTGTATTTTTTGCGGGAAGCTTCTTTCTTTCTCAGTGGCTGACATTGCGTCTACAGACCTCACCTCTGGCCACAAAATCTTCAGTCTGAGAAGGTTCAGAGTCAAATCTTTTACAGAATACAAAGCAAACTTGAAAATCAATAAGGTTATCATCGGAGACCATGATCGGAGGACAATGATTGAGAAGCAGATAGAGCAGAAACTTTTACAACTTGAAGCAGAGCTTTATCCAGATGAGCAGTTGCTCGATAAGCTCACTTATGATGTGGAACATCCCTATGTCTTCATAGGCAGCTTTCCCCAGGAATATCTCACTTTGCCTCTGGAAGTTTTGAGCACGGCTATGAAAGAAGGACAAAATCTGTTCTCTGTGATGAAAGGGAAGAGACAGCTCCCTTATTTCTTAGGTGTGGCTGATGCCTTCAAAGATTCCAGAGACCTGATTAGGATGGGAAACGAGAGAGTTCTAAAAGCACGGCTGGAGGATGCAAGATTTTTCTGGGATCAGGATTTGGAGACAAATCTGAAGGATAGGGCAAGAGGATTAGATCAGGTCATTTACCAGGAGCAGCTAGGCAGCTATCAGGATAAAAGCGAAAGATTGAAGAAAGTTGTTGCCTACTTTTCAGATAGGTTGGAAGCACACGAGGAGAAAAAGACGGTTATACAAGCGTCAGAGTTATGCAAAGCAGATCTTATAACGGATATGGTTAGAGAATTTCCTTCACTCCAAGGAAAGGTCGGAGGACTCTACGCCAAGGAGGAAGGATATCCACACCCAGTTTGGAAAGCCATATATGAGCATTATCAACCGGTGAGCTTGGATGACCCATCTCCCTCCCTCCTACCGGGTGCCATGCTTGCTATCGCCGATAAGTTGGACGCGATTGTAGGAGCAGTGGGATTGGGAGTGGAGGTGAGCGGATCCAAAGATCCTTTTGGCTTGCGTCGTAATGCCCAAGGTGTCTCTAAAATCATCTTGGAGAAGAAATTGAACTTTTCTTTCCCTCGCCTCTTGGATAAGATCATTCAAACGTATGGAGAGAAATTAAACAGGGAAAAAGCTTATATCAAAACCTATGTTCTGGCCTTCTTTGCGAATCGCCTTCAATATATTTTTGAGAGCGAAGGATTCCGGTATGATTTAGTCAAGGCATCTCTTGCTCCGGGGATTGAAAATATCTATCACGCCTACTTGAGATTGAAGGCTTTAGACAGCCTAAAGGATAGTCCCCACTTCGAACCCACGATTTGGATTGCCAAAAGAGTCAACAACATTCTTCGAAACCAAGCTAAGTTTAAAATCAATGAGGATTTTCTTTTAGAGAAACAAGAAAGAGAGCTCTACACCACATTTTCCATAATTAAGGATAATGTTCTTCCTTTGATAGCGAAGGGGGATTTTGCAAAAGCCCAGAGGATGATTTTTCGGATAAGATCCACAATAAATAACTTCTTCGACCATGTGCTGGTCATGGTCGATGATAAAAAGCTGAGGAGGAATCGGCTGGCTATCCTCCAGGAGATCAGCCAACTTTTGAATCAAATTGCTGATTATTCTCAGATTGTTGTGGAAAAACAGGCTTAGCCGTCGGTTTCAAACTCGTCGGTGGGGGATGTAGCTCTCTCTGATTGGTCGGTTGGTGCGAATTTCTGCTCGAGAGCGATAATTTTAACCAATGCGCCAGGATAGTTCTGTCCCTTCTTTTCACCATAGGGATTAAACTGAACTCCTATTTGGTGTTTATAACTCCCCCCCTCTTTTGGTGAAGACCACCGTACCTGTCCGTGAAGCTCCAATGGGATTCTCTCTCCTGGGATAGACACTTTTAATGTGACCAGTGTGTTGATTTTGATGTCTTCTTGAGAGAGAAACCTGAGCCCACCACGGCTGATATCCAAGACAGGACAAAATTCTTCGCCGCTTGTTGGCTTGATAAGAAGAGGTTTCCTCAACTTATAACTCACTGTAGCACCCGGTATCTCAAATCTTATGCAGGTTCTTCTTTCGATGCCTGAGTACTCCATTCAAAACCTCCTCTTATGCTGCTCTCGCTTCAATTCCTTCAGCCTTTATAAGGATATATTAATCGCGTAATAAAAGTCAAACCAAACCGTTCAGTATTTGAGTCGGAGAAAGGGATCAGCCCTTGACTTTTGGCATTTTAGCTCGTGAAAACTCAATTTTTGGTTATTGCAAAAGAATTCTTTAACCTGATTTTTGCTGTAACCAGAGAAATACTTAGGATCTAACGGAGTGTCCCCTCATAACTGGCTGTGAGCTGCCGCTTTCTCACATCCTCTGGCGTGTAAGAGGGAAGAAGTATGGGAGCTATTCTATCCGTTTTTATTTTTGCGTTTTTCAATGATTGCTCGTAGTCATGGATATGTTCGAGGGTTAATTTCCCAAGTTTAACGGATTTGATGTATTGGGCAGCGAATTTTCCAGCCCTTCTTCCGAACACGTTGTAATCCAAGACAGAATTGCCCATCAGTCGGTTGCGGCCATGGACTCCGCCGGAAGCTTCACCTGCCACATACAATCCGGGAATGCTGGTCTCACATTTATCATTGATTTCGATACCACCGTTCTGGTAATGGAGCGAAGGGTAGATCAGCATGGGTTCTTTCGTGATATCAATTCCGTAGCGGATAAATTGTCTGTGCATGGCCGGGAATTGTTTGTTGATGTATCCATCGCCCTGCAGCATCTCTATCAGCGGAGAGTCGAGCCAGATACCCACACGACCGCTGGGTGTTTCGATCCCATTCTTTCGTTCCATACACTCTCTGATGATGGCTGAGCTCTCCACATCGCGCGGCTCTCTTGGGAAAACGAACAGTTCTCCGAATTTATTGAGAGGCTGTCCGCCCGCTCCTCTGATTTTTTCTGTGATCAGGAAACCTGCGATCTGTTCGGGAAACACTGATCCTGTTGGATGATACTGGACAGAATCCATGTACATAAGTTTGGTCCCGGCACGATAAGCCATGACCAGACCGTCTCCAGTGGCCCCATAATGGTTGGTTGTATCGAATCCCCTGATGTGTAACCGCCCATATCCCCCCGTAGCAATGATCGTCGCTTTGGCCCTAACAGTGAAGTATTCCTCAGTCTCGAGGTTGTAAAGCACTCCGCCAGCACATCTGCCTTTGTTATCTAGGATGAGTTCGACGATGGGCATGAATTCGAGCACGGTGATTTTATCCGGGTGGTTTCTGACCTCATCCATCAATGTTCTCAAAATGATGGCGCCTGTATAGTCCCGGCAGGAGTGCATTCTTCTTCTGGATGTTCCCCCTCCGTGGAGAACATACATGGAGCCATCCTCGTTTTTATCCCAGACAACACCCAATTCCTCGAGCCATTTCACAACCTCAGGTCCATCCGCTGTGAGGGCGCGGACAAGCTCTGGTTTGTTGTCGAAATGTCCACCACCCATGGCATCTAAATAATGCTTGGTGGGAGAATCCTGCGGGGTGACGGCTGCCTGCATTCCGCCTTGGGACATCATGGAGTTGGCGTCTCCCAAGCGCAATTTGGTTGAGATGATGGACTTAGCCCCCATGTGCATGGCAATGATGGCGGCTGCTGTTCCAGCACCGCCTCCTCCTATGATCAGGATGTCAGTTTCATAATCGAGGGAAGTGAGATCAAAAAGATCTGGTGAGATCCTGGAATGAGATTCCAACATATCTGCGACTTCGGTGGTGATCAGATCCCCTTTATTAGGGCCAATTCTGATTTTTCTTCTCGACTCTGTCTTGTAATCTGGATGAAACTTAGAAAGCACATCCTCCCTTTCCTCAGCCGTCATGGGAGGGAAAACAGGCTTGCCTGATTTGGCAAACTCGAATCTTTTGTTCCGGGATTGGGCGACTTTTTCGAGTGATGGTCTCATATATTCTGGATACATCGGAAACTCCTCAAAAAATTTTAGGACTCAAGGTCTCGATCGTAATATTTCTTTTTCAATTTATCCCTTTTTATGGTCATCAAATCTTTATATTCTTTGTCAAATTTGTGAGCTTTCACCTCTTTAATTCTTTTGTCCAGTTCTGGGCTGTTCTTGGATAGGAATTTTCCATAGAGTCGCTTTGCCAGAAGGCTGACATTGTACTGGACGATTTCGGCTGGACATCGGATGGCGCACATCCCGCAGCAGATACAATCGAAAGAAAGATCCATGACCTTTTCGATATCGCCACGTTTGGCAGCCTGGATGTAATCCATGACTTCCAAATCCTGTGGACAAGCCTTGGTGCAGGTGTTACAGGCCACACAGCGGAAGACTTCAGGATAGAGTTTTTGGATGGTTGCGACATTTGGCTCAAGTTTATCGAGGTCATAAACAGCTTTCTGTCCTGGTATAGCTGGAAGCTGGGATAGCCACATCCCTTCCTCCACCAAAGTTGTGCAGGCCAATCCGGTGTAGATTTTGTAATCCCCTGGAAGGCGGTAGACTGTGGCACAGGCACCGCAGAATCCCTCACGGCATCCTGCTCCTCTTTTTATCAGATAGCCTGCATATTCGATAGCGCCCATGATCGTTGCATCTGCAGGCACTTTATGAGCCTTGCCCATGATGAACACGGTGACCATGTCCCCGTTGGAAGTTTCTTTTTTCGCCTTTGCTTTTGGTTTCAGCTTGGATTTCGTTTGTTTTGGGGGCTTCTTTTTAGCTGCTTTCTTTGTTGCCATTCAGATATCTCCTTTTTAGTATTCTTGGGGTAAATTTTTAAGCTCGGCCCAGGAGTAGACAGGACCATCTTTACACACATAATGCAAGCCAATGTTGCACCTTCCGCACTTTCCGATTCCGCATTTCATTTTGTTTTCGACCGTAGTGAAGATCTGTTCGTCCTTAAAGCCAAGGGCTTGGAGATTTTGGATCACGAATTTGATCATAATGGGCGGGCCGCAGGTGATGGATATGGCATTCTTAGGCGAGGGTTTTTTATCCAGGACATTTAAAGGGACAAATCCAACATAACCGTTCCATTCAGGTTCCTCCACATCTATCGAAAGATGGACTGTCATGTCTTGTCTCAGTTCTTCAAGTTCTTCTTTAAAAACCAGATCGTTCGAGGTCCTTGCTCCATAGAACAGCGTAAGTTTTCCGTAATCCCGTTTTTTACCTAAAGCGGTGTTGAGTACGGACCAGATAGGTGCAAGTCCGATACCTCCACCGATGAATATCAGGTTTTTCCCCTTCCATTTCTCGATTGGGAAGCTGTTTCCGTACGGTCCTCTGATTCCGATGATGTCGTCGACTTGCATCTCGTGGAGAGCCGAAGTCACCCGACCCATCTTCAGGATACTGAACTGTAGGTAGTCATTCACAAGAGGGGAGGAAGAGATGGAGATCATTGACTCTCCCTTGCCGAAAACCGACAGCATAGCGCATTGGCCGCAGCGGTAGGAAAAGCCATTTGCTTGGAGGAATTGAGTCCGGAAAGTCTTTATAGGTCTGGTCCCGCTGACTTCTTCTTTAATGTGGATTATTTTGGCAAGCCTTGGAAGATAGGTATTATGATCCATAATCTCTCACCTTTTCCAGAACTTCTATGATATCAATACCTA
>Ga0209636_10005533_pt1 | contig 12891 bp, 13 predicted proteins | sample DeeMarSWOR152_54_FD_187464 | JGI IMG/M metagenome (GOLD analysis project Ga0209636, IMG submission 187464) | Marine sediment microbial communities from White Oak River estuary, North Carolina - WOR-1-52-54 (SPAdes) (version 2) | ecosystem: Environmental > Aquatic > Marine > Intertidal zone >...
AACAAGGAAATTGTTATCTTGGTCCAAGTCTATAATGACATGGAACGATTCTACCTCAGGAGTAACAGCTACTTATAACATTTCAGGATTGGTTGCAAATAAACAATATAAAATATACAACGATACCCAACTGGTTGATACTATAAATACTAGTTCTTCTGGAAGCCTGAGTTTTACTATTTACCTATCATCAGAACATCAGATAAAAGTTGAAGAAGTGGTGTATATTTGTACAGGAACTCAGCCTCCAGAATCAGGAGATTGGTTGATTAACGATAATACTTTTTGCAATTGTAGTTCTGGGGAGAATATTACTGTTAGTGGTAATGTCTACATTTATGGAAATGGTAATTTTACCTTAGATAACTGCATTTTATGGATAAATCAAAGCTCTTTTTTTGATTATATAGTACAAATAAATGGTTCTTCAAAGACGAATTTCACAAATTCTGTAATTAATTCATCTCAACCATTTTTCTTTTACTTTATGGGAAATTCTTCAAACAGTATAAGAAAAACAAACTTTAGTTCCATGACAATCCCTCAGTTTTCTAATTTCACCAAAAACATTATTATAAATTCTACTTTTGACAAAGGTGTTGACTTGTATGGAAATTCTTTGAATACGATTGCTGATTCTTTCTTCATCTCCTATTCTGGATTATATGACTATTCTAATAGCACTATTATCAATTCGTCATTTGGTGGTATTCTTATAATGTCATCTGTTCCACATAATTTGACATTATCTAACCTAAACTCTGGAAATTTAACCTATGTGTACATTAAAGCGGACGATTCAGATTTTACAATTAATCTCAAAAACAGCAGTATAAACGAATTAAGTTTTTCTGCTTATTCAACAAGTGATAATACCATTATAAACTCCACATTTGATGGTTTTACAGATTTTTATGGAAATTCGAAAAATTATATTTTTAACTGCAACTTCACTAGTATTTCTTTTTTATATGGTAGTTCGATCAATACAATTAATGAATCTATATTAGATTTTATATTCATTCGTGAATCTTCACATAATAAAATTGTGAAATCTACTTCTATCATTAGCTATTTTACGGATTACTCAAATAATACTGTTATAAATTCGTCTCTAATCAACTTGGACATATATTCATCTGTTGATCATACGCTAACAATTTCTAATTTATTTCCTGCTAACTTTACAACAACACAAATAAAAGCTGATAATTCAAATTTTACTATTGACTTGACGAATACTAACATAACTTACATTTCTTTTGAGGGATATTCAACGAGTAATAATACAATTATAAACTCGACTTTTAATGGATTATCATCATTTGGCCTTTATTCTAACAATACGATAATAAATACCACTTTCGAAACTGATTCATATTTCCATGGTTATTCTAATAATACGATAATAAATTCAACATTCCTCTCTACGATTATAATGGGTTATGATTCGGGTGCATCTTATTCAACGATTTATTTTACAAACACTTCCACGAATGACTGGTCTATAAACTTCAGAAGCAATGCCACTATTAAAGGAGAATATACTATTAGTGGTATTGTCGACTATTGGATAACAGGGGGAAATGTAACTAGATATTTCCCCGTATATATCTACTACAATACTGGCAACCCAATCTCAGGAGCAACTGTTAGTATCAAAGATAATTCCAGTTCGAATGTATGGCAAGGCAGTACTAATTCTAATGGTTATGTTGAGCCTATAATTATTTTTAATGCTACAAATTATAATCCTGGAAACTTTACTCTTTATGCTCAAAAAGAAGGTTATACAAATTCAACAGATATCCACTTCTTAACCAACACTTCAATCGTATTAACCCTTCCTTACATTCCTCCAACTACCACCACTACTATCCCATCCGGTGGGCCATCTGGACCAGGTATTTCATGCAAAAAAGAGAATCAAGCCTGTACTTCCAACACAACCTGCTGTTCTGGGTTATACTGTGTGGATAACCTTTGTAAAAACGTAACAACGGTATCAGGAGAAACTACTACAACGACTCTAACAACCACTGAAACTACCATAACCACGACAACATTTACGACAACAACGACAACGATCCCAGGGAAATTGTTCTTAGAAGAGAACAAAACAGTAATTTTAGCTACAGGGACTGTAACAGCAGTGATTGTTTGTATCGTAATTATTTATTATTTTGTGATAAGAAAACAGGAACTTATTGAACCGGTAGATCCGGATAGTCTTCATTTACCTTAATTAAGATTTATCTTATTTGATATTTTTATCGAGCAAAACCTAATTATATTTATATGTTAGATATCGCACAACTCCAATTACCGTTTGGTATAACTATCACAGCTGAATTCTTGATAGGTACAATACTAGAGATTTTAATTAGTGGTTTCATCTTCAGGATGTCTCTAAAAGCTGTCGGGGGGGAAGTAAAACTTTCAAAAGCCTTATTTTTCTCACTGATTATAAGATTAATCGGTCTCACAATCTCTCTATTTGTACCACCTCTATTCTACGGTCTATACGCTGTCGCATTAAATGGACTTATATGGCTTCTTTTGGTAATGAATTTCTTCAAGTTAAGTTTCATTAAGGCTGTTTTTGTTGCGATAATTCAAGCAATAATTACTTTCGTCTTTATTATCCTTGGCATACCTTACTTTATAAAATCCATAAAGGGTTAAACATTCTTCAAAACTTCTGAGAGTGAACTACCTATCACTGTTAAATTTACCTTCTTTAATCTACCTTCTTTTTTTGTCGTGACGCATCCATAATTTTCCAGTTTCTTCAGAAGCTTTGTCATCTTTATCATGTTTCCCTTGTCGTTTGGCAATCCCAAGTCCATCAGAAGGTCAGTTACTGAAGGTACTTTACCATTGAAACGAGAGTTCATCGCTATAAGTATATCCTTTAACATTCCAGTTTGAAGTTCGGAAAAATCTATCTTGGGAGTGGAAATAATTCTTGTAGTCAATCCTTCATCCCCAATACTCTCTCTCTTATATTCTTCAGGAAAGAGTGGTTTTAATGCTGGAGTGTAGATGCATTTGACGTTCTTCAAATAGATGGATAGAGTTATGGATGCTGTTTTAAATGCATGCGTTGTAGATGTTGTATCGATAAAAACTTCTGTGTTTGGTTCGAAGGATAATATCAGCTTCAACAGATCTTTGAATGCTGACAGATAATCGTCTATGTTAACCTGGAGTATGTGGACTTTTTCATCATCATAGAATACTCTCAATTTTTTTATGATTTTCTTCGCATAACCTTCTGTCACACTTTCCCATTTCTTGTACAATTCGCTGTGAAAGCTATCTTGAACTTCCTTAACATGCTCCATCGTGCACAAGTACACAACATCAGGTTTTATAGTTGCAATGCCCTTTATTACTCGATTTACGTAAATGCCTATAGGCGATATCAAGATTTTCATGATTACCTTCCTCAGATATGGTAATAATAGTAAGTAAAATATTTAAATGAAATTAATTGTTAACAAAAAATCTAAATAGTATAAGTTTTATAATGAGAGTGTATGCCTCTTGAAAAGATAAGCGATGATGTACAAAAGATCAAACTAGGGTCAAAGGAATTCCTTCTTCTAAAATTAAACAGTGACTTGAACAATATACAAGAAAGGATAGAGACATTCGCAGAGGAAAGGGAGTGGAAAGGGAAGTTTGATGACCCAAGGGATTATTTGTTGGGTATAGTCGAAGAAGTGGGAGAAGTCAGAAATATAGTAAAATGGGAGACTAGTATTGAAGTAATTAACAGAGTTATAAAAGATAATTTCGAACATTTGGAGAACATGATAGGTGATTTGTTGTGGTTTACATTCATGCTCGCCAATAGGGTTGGTGTTAATGCTAAAGAGGCTATAGAGAAGGTTATAGAAAATAATACTGAGAGGTTTCCAGTTGAATTGACGAAAGGTAAAAGTACAAACGTTTATGCTGGTGGAATAGACTTAAAGTACGATAAAGAAAAGAAAATTTCGTGAATTGATATTTGATTTAAATTCTGTTAACCAATATTGTTTTAGTGAGGGTGTGGATTCTAAAAACTTAATGCAAAGAATAGTCCAAATCTTGGAGAAGACTTATTATGGGGATGTAAGATTTGATACTGGTTACAGCTTTGGCATTGGAAAGACTAAAACAGAAGAGAACATAAATACTGCATCTTCAACTGGTTTGTGTATCCGTATCCTTTCAGACAACAAATGGCATTATTTGGGTTTCAACGAAATCGATGAAGAAAAGATATTAAGTGAGACAGAAAGACTGGTAAGGAGATTGGGTAATAAATCTTCAAAATTCGTTTTACAAGAACCATGGGAAGTAGATAAAGAGATAAAAGTTAGGGAAGATCCAGACAACATCAGCATAGAGGAAAAAGTGAAAACTGTTAGGGAAATCTACAAAAGAATAATAGAAAATGAAAAGATTGTCAATTCTGTCGTTGCGATAGCACATGCTAAGAATGAGACAATTTTTATGAACACAGAAGGTTCGGTGCTCAGACAAGTCTTGCCGTTCTTCAGGTTCTCTATGGTTGCCGTGGCAAGGGAAGGAAAAAGAGTTGAAGAAGATTATTTTGTCCTGTTGAAACAGGGTGGTTATGAACTGTTCAAATACATAGATTTGGATGCCAAGGTTCAAGATATTGTCAATTCAGCTAGAGAATTGTTAACTGCTAAAGTATTGAATGGTGGGGGTTATGATATAATAGTCGATCCTGAGATTTCTGGTGTGATTGCACACGAGAGTTTTGGTCATGGGTGTGAAGCAGATCAAGTATTGAGGAACAGATCTTATTTGGCCGATTTGAAAGGTAAAAAAATTGTATCTGAGCTTGTATCGATGCATGACAACAGTGCTTTGAAGAAAGAGAGGGGTTATTTTGTTTTTGATGACGAGGGTGTAAAATCGAGTGATACTGTTTTGGTTGAGAATGGTATTTTAACTCATTTCTTACATGATAGACAATCTGCTGCATTCATGAATTCTGATGTCACTGGTAATGCTAGGTCTCAGGATTTCTCCAGAAAGGTTTATGTCAGGATGAGTAACACTTATGTTGAACCTGGTGACTGGAAGCACGATGAATTGGTAGAAGAAACAAAGCAAGGCTTCTATTTGATTAAGGCATTGACAGGCATGGAGGATCCTCTTGGTGGAAATCTACAGATAGTCACTCACAAGGCTAGGGAAATAAAAGATGGGGAATTGGGTCAACTTTACAAGGGTGTGGGTATTTCAGGGAAGGTATTGGAATTCTTGAGCAATGTAGATGCTGTCACGGATGATTTTGAAATGAAGGGCTCTGGTTGTGGAAAAGGACATGAGGATTATGTGCCTGTCAGTTCTGGCGGACCTTACATGAGGGTGAGGAAGGCGATAATAGGATGAAACCAACAAAACCTACATTAATAGTTGATGCATTCATAAAAAAAGATAACAAGTATTTATCAGTCAAAAGGAAGAAAATGGAAGATGGAACATGGGAAACTCCTGGTGGAAGAGTCGAATTCGGAGAAAGGATTGAGTATGCATTAAAAAGAGAAATCAAAGAAGAAGTTGGAGTTAATATAAAAGTTAATAGATTTCTTGGATGGGGTGAGGGGTTAAATTGTATGCATAAAGATGGATTTATAGTCCACAGGTTTGTTCTTTTTTTTGATTGTGAGATAACTTCAGGTGAAGTATTAATCGATAATAAAGAAGCATATGAGTATAAATGGGTCACTTGGGAAGAATTCAAGAAATTAAAACCTTTAAGCAAACCCATTAAAGACTTCTTTAGCAGGTCGGTGAAATGAAAGAGTTCATACTAAAAGAAGTGGAAAGATCAACCAAAGAATACGAAGTTTTCCTACAAAGAACAGCTATCAATGAAGTGCAATTGCAGAAAAATAAAATCAACTTCATGGACAAGACGTTTGCTAGTGGATATGGCATTAGAATCCACACAAAAGGTATGGGCTTCAGTTCCAGTAACATCCTATCTGATTTCGCAATAAAACGAACTATTAAAAATGCATTAAAAAGTTCTGAGATGACAGAAAAGGTGAAATTTAATTTTCCATCTACTCAGACCTATAAAAAAGTAAAAATGATTGACAATAAAATCAAAAATAATGGGGAAGGCATAGTAAGAGAGTATGCAAATCAGATTATTAATTTGATTCCTTTCGATATCCTGGTATCTTTCGGTAAGATCAGGGCTTATGATACACAAATAGAAATAATGAATTCTGAAGGTTTGGATATAACGAGAGAAGAAACAAGTTTCATGCTAGAACTGTCAATTATCGTCGAGAAAAATGGCAAAAAGTATGAGTTCTGGCCACATGTATACAGGAGAAGAGTTGATGACTTAAGTTTGAAAAACCTTGAAGAATGGATAAAAATAGCAAGAGACCAACCCAATGCCATAGAACCAAAAACAGAAAGAACTACAGTTATTTTTTCTCCAAGTGCTGTCTTGGACGGCTTAGGATCAACCATAGGCTTTCATTCAACTGCTTATGCGAAATTAAACAACATATCCAAATTCTCTCCTGGCGATAAAGTCGCTTCAGAGAAATTGACGATAATCAGTGATGGTTTATATCCCTATGGTCTAATGACGAGTAGTTTTGATGATGAGGGGAATCCGCAGAGAAAGAACATACTAATAGAGAACGGCATTTTCAAGAATTATGTCTATGATCAATTCTACGCATTAAAAGATGATACTCAAACAACAGGGAATGGACTTAGACAGAGTACGACTTTCTTTAATTTTGAGTCAAAGTATGCTACTACACCTGTAAACCAAGTATCCAATTTCTACATAAAACCTGGAAAACTGAGTTTGGATCAATTAATCAATGGAGTTAAACACGGAATAATAGTTAATAAATTCAGTTGGTTAGCACCAGATTCTACGACAGGAAAATTCTCTTCCGAGATCAGGGCAGGCTACTACATAGATAATGGGGAGATGACAAAACCGATAAAAGGTGGTTTGGTAGCAGGAGACTTCTTTGGTTTGATCAAAAATATATCTGGGATATCTGATGAGGCCATAATTACATCTGGTGGGACTGTTCTCGCCGGTGTTTGTCCTTATATCAGGTTTGAAGATGTCCAAGTGGCAGGGAAATAGATAACTTGAAATTCTTACAACATATTTTAAATATATGCCGATTCACCGTGATCTTAAATACGAAACTGCTATTTCTAAACTAATGGAAAATGGTTATGCAGAAAAAAGTTACGGTGAGATACGTGCAGAATCAGAGGAATTAGGGGTGGCTACGCTTGTTTTATGGCAGAATCGTGAGAGAGGTATACGTAGACAATATCGTAAATTTGAAAAATTACTCAAAAATACCCCAACAGATGTATTAGTTATGGATTTAAAAACGGGTAAATGGAAAATTATGACTTTAAAAAGTGTTCTTGAAGCAGAAAAACAAGAACAAGAACCTGAGAGTCCAGACATCTACTGTAGATGTTGTGATGGATAAGAAAAGTTTTCTAAGATTAAAAGTAATATTTTTAACCTCAGGTGAGAAATTTAAAGTATGTGTATAAAGTGGTTGAAAAAGATATTTGGGATTAAACCCAAGGAAAAGAAAAGTTAAAAGATGGCCTTGAATATCCTGTTCCTACTGTTTGCGTAGCCACAAATTAAACATATTTCTGTCGCGGTGAATCCGTGGTTAAACTTGAAACTTATGTGGGAATTACAGTATTTACACAACATGATGAACACCCAATAAAAATTCTAGTTTAATTTTTAAACTAATTTGGATAGAGTAAAGTTGTGATGATGATATAAAAATCGAATCATCAAAGTCAGAAAATAAATTTTATAATAATTATATTAAATTCAACATTTTTAAGTTCAGAATTTTTTAATAATGCTAAGAGGGGGTATTGTTTGACTCTAATGAAAACTAATTCTAAATCTTTCAATAATTTAAGAGTGCTTATTCCCGTTATAATCGGCATTTTGGTCATGGCTACTCTGTATCAAATACTTCCTTCAGAAATAGGAAAGGTAACAAAGGTTGTGGAAACGACTACTGCTTTTGAACAAGATGAAGATGAGTCTATTGAGAACTTAAAAACTGAATTGGAAACTACTACCACCACTTTGGCAACAACCACGACTGAAGAAACTTCTACCACATCGACTACAATTATTCCAGGGGACCCTTTGTGCGAAGATTTAGGTTGTCCTTACGGAACAAATTTCGTTGGGAGTAAGAGCTCTGATCTATACCACTATTGTCATTGTTCTCATGCAAAAAGGATAAAACCTGAAAATCTGATATGTTTCTATAGTGAGGAAGAGGCTATACAAAAAGGATATACACAGTCATCATGCCAACAGACAACTACTACTTATACCACGACATCTACGACTACTACATCCGAGACTACAACTACTTCAGTTACAGTAAGTACAACAACTACGACATCATCATCGAGCACCACTCTTCCTCTTTCTGGAACTTACATTGGAGAAATTCATTATTTAGATCCTGAATGGGTTGAGAGATTGTAAGTGATGTAGAAGTTAATATGACTGGCTGGAATTTGAATGATGCTGTAAACACCAAATATTCATTCCCTTCAGGTTTCAATTTGTTAGGAAGAGTTAAAGTTCACACTGGACATGGGGAGGATAATTCAACGGATTTGTACTGGAACAGAAATAAAGCCGTTTGGAATAATGATGGAGATACGGCTACATTAAAAGACAATCAAGAGAACATTGTAGACCAGAAAAGTTATTGACGGTCCTTAATAAGGTTTAAAACTTTGATTATACAAAATCAGGGTATAAATTTTTTTGTGTTCAGATGACAGATCATGAAATCTTGAGAACATTTGATAAGCTATCCTTAAAGCATAATCTTGCAAATTATAGTTCCAATCCTCAAGATTATCATTCACTCGTTGATTGGCTTATAGATGAGTTTGAAAATTCAATTACAAATTTATGTGTAGGTCCTGGGCTCTATCAAAAAAGATATAATCCTGATGCGACGGTAGATTGCATCTCCAAGATTGCACAGGCTTACGGCCTCAGTCTAACTTCTAAACAGGCTGAGCAGGAACTTATGGAATTGTTCAATAAACACATTGTATATTTAGTGAGACACCATCGTATTTCAGAAGAACAAATAAGGGGAATACAAAAGTGGAAAAATAGAATGAAAAAAATTCGAGATAAAGAAATGCAAGAAGCAAAGAAATTGAGAAATGAAACCGAAGAAAATAGGTCCAAATATAATTCTTTTTAAACAAAATAATATCATGAGAATCATCTCCAACAAAAAAATTGAACAATTCAGGGACAAATTACAAGAAAAAAACATAGATTTGGCATTATTCCTGACTTCAGAACCAATTTATGATGTCAATATCGAATACTTTACTGGACTCCAACAAATTCGAGTTTACTCATTTTGTTGTCTGTTAATTACTCAAGATAAGATTACACTCATTGTTTCTCCCTTGAGCTATGATCAAGCGATGGAAGAAGCGGAAGCTGACGAGATAATAAATGTTGCTAGCTATGACCGTAGCCTGACAAAAGTTTTAAAAGAAAAACTGAAAGGAATCAAATCTATTGGTATCCTTGAGGACATCTTACCATACAAGTTCTACAGAAAGTTTCGAAACCTAAAATTTCAAGATATAAGTAATGTCATCCTTGAACTCAGGAAAGTAAAAGAACCCAAAGAAATTGAAAGAATAAAAAAAGCATGTGAAATAGCAAATCACGGCATAGAATTCATTAGAGAAAATCTCTCAAAAAATTTTACAGACAAAGAATTTGGATTGACTTTAGAACAAGAATTAATTAGAAAGGGGGCGGATGAATTATCATTTCCCATTATTTTAACGTCGGGAAAAAGATCAGCGTTTGTCCATCCATATCCCTCATTCTTGGATGAGAAATTACATAAAGGCTTAGGCTTGATTGATTTTGGTGTGAGATACAAAGGGTATTGCTCAGATGTCACAGTCCCGTTAGTCATTGGTAAAATCTCAAAAAAAGAAGAAATAATAATCCAAACAGTCGAAAAAGCCTATAAAAGGGCGATTGAAAACCTTAAGTTGAATGTTCCCACTTGGGAAGTTCATGATAAAGTTGAAGAAATGATAAAACAAAGGGGATTTGAATTCAAACATTCTTTAGGGCATGGTCTTGGTTTAGAATTGCATGATTTGCCTTCACTATCACCAAAACCAAAGTATGAGGAAGAATTGAAAAATTGGAAAGAGGTTAAGCTAAAAGAGAACATGGTTTTCACTATTGAACCTGGTATTTATGTTCCAAAGATAGGTGGATGCAGACTTGAGAATGACATATTGATGACTAAAAAACCGAAAATCTTAACTAAATCAAGGTTAATAATAGTTGATTAATAGATGCTTGGGGTGTTTTCACGAAAAGAAAAGCCATTATTATGGGTGCAGCTGGCCGAGACTTCCACAATTTCAACATGTTCTTCAGGAATAATCCTGATTATGAGGTTGTCGCTTTTACCGCAACACAGATTCCTTACATTTCAGACAGGAAGTATCCTAAAGAATTATCAGGTAAATTATACCCCAACGGAATTCCAATCTATCCTGAAGAAGAACTACCAGAGTTAATTAGAAAACATAACGTTGATGAAGTGTTCTTCTCTTACAGTGATGTTACTCATGAGTATGTCATGCATAAAGCTTCTTTAGTCTTGAGTTGTGGTGCTAGCTTTGTTCTGTTAGGACAAAAGTTTTCTGAAATAAAGTCAAAAAAACCTGTTATCTCTGTCTGTGCTGTTAGGACAGGTTCAGGAAAGAGTCCTGCATCAAGAAGAGTCGCAAAGATATTGAGAAAAATGGAGAAGAGGGTCGTGATAATAAGACATCCGATGCCCTATGGCGATTTAAGGAAACAAATTTCTCAAAGATTCGAAACGTATGAAGACTTGGACAAACACGAATGTACGATTGAAGAAAGGGAGGACTACGAACCACACTTGGATAACGGTTTTATCGTTTATGCCGGTGTTGATTATGAGGAAATTCTAAAGGAAGCTGAAAAGGAAGCTGACATTATCCTTTGGGATGGTGGGAACAACGATACGAGTTTCTACAAATCTGATTTATACATAGTAGTTGCTGATGCCAGAAGACCAGACCACGAGATAACTTATCATCCAGGAGAAACTAATCTAAGGGAGGCTGATGTGGTAATCATAAATAAAGTCGAATATGCTAGGAAAGAGGATATTGAAGATATTGAAAAGAATATAAAAGAAAATAATCCTGATGCCAAAATTATTCTTTCAAAATTAACTATTTCTCCAGATAAACCTGGAATGATTAAAGGTAAAAATGTCTTGGTAATAGAAGATGGTCCCACATTAACACATGGTGGACTTCCAACAGGTGCAGCTTACTTAGCGGCTGAGAAATATGGTGCAAAACAAATTATTGATCCAAGGAAGTTTGCTGTAGGTTCTATAAAAATCATCTTCAAAAAATTCTATCATTTAGACAGAGTTCTGCCGGCTATGGGTTACAGTAGAGAACAGATAAAAGAATTGGAAAAAACGATTAACGCTTGCGATTGCGACCTGGTTTTAATAGGGACACCAACGGATATAAGTAGAATTCTGAACATTAACAAGCCTGCCATAAGAGTTAGATATGAGTTGGAAGAAATAGGAAAACCTAATTTAGAGGATATAATGAAGGATTTCGTTAAAAAACTTTAGAAAAATAGAACAAATAAAGAACCTAAAAGACAACCAGCAGTTATAAATGGCATGCCAGGATAATACTTTCCTTTCTTTCCTTCGATGAGTAAAAACAATACGACTAAACTAACGACAATAGGAATTATTAGAGTCTTCATAAATGCTATCTCTTTAGTCATTTGTCCAACTTTTATCAGTCTCTCCATTACCACACCAGAGAACATTAAAGGAAATGCCACATCTCCGCTGCCCATGATTGCTTCCTCGACTTTTACTCCTTTCCCCTTAACTTTACTCTTTACTTTTATCGATTCTCTCAAAGGAATTAACAATCCGGTAAAAATCTTACTCTTCATCTGAAATGTCGCCATCTTTATCATATGCCTACTCCTCCAAACGGCAAAGATATCGTAAGCAGATATGGCAATCAAGAGAACTGTCATCCAAGTCAGATCAAACAAAGGAACGAGTATAACTGCCAAGCCACTATACATCAACATTTCTATGACGTTATGGGTTATCGTGTTTGGTTTGTAGATTTTAATTATAGCCAATACTAATGCAAAGATGAAAGCCAAGGTTGAATCAATCAAAACGCCTAAAGCTACTGAAATAGTCATGAAAGTTGCAGAGAAAAACAATACTTTAATCCAATTGATCTTTTCAAATCTCATCAAGACTAGCAATATACCAGTCATCAGTAAGATGGAACTAATAATCCAAATGAAAGTATCAGGACCGTAAAACTCAGGTCTGGGTCCAATAACAGTCTCACTATGTACTACCTCTTGTTTTCCGTCAACCACTTGAACTTCTGTGTCCTTGTAAAGTATGCTTAATCCCACTATTTGTGCTATGAAAAATAAGGAAACCAAAACTGAGATGATTTTTAGATTGTATTTCATATCCTTTCTTTAGGAAAGTAAATGTAAATCTTTTAGTGGGGCAACCGTGATTTGAACACGGGTTGCCAGCACCCCAAGCTGGAGGCCTAAACCAAGCTAGCCGATTGCCCCCCAAATATTATTAAGAAGATTTAATTTTTTTATACAAATTCTTTTGCAATTAAACCCATCCTGTAAGCCAATAAGAAGCAGGCAATTTCAAAATCAATTCTTTAATT
>Ga0209636_10005534_pt1 | contig 12891 bp, 9 predicted proteins | sample DeeMarSWOR152_54_FD_187464 | JGI IMG/M metagenome (GOLD analysis project Ga0209636, IMG submission 187464) | Marine sediment microbial communities from White Oak River estuary, North Carolina - WOR-1-52-54 (SPAdes) (version 2) | ecosystem: Environmental > Aquatic > Marine > Intertidal zone >...
CATGTACATTCCCCTTTCAATGACTATAGACTACATAGCAACAATATACATTATATGTAGAGTCGTTGCACTCTTCGCTAAAAGTGCAATCAAACATGTCAGGTAGTGAGTAAGTATGGATGCACGATAGTCATAATTGCTAACTCAGTTCAGGACGGACAATGCCTTATTTCGTAGGAAGCCGAGGATTCCGGACTAATGGTCAGCCAGGTGTGCCATAAACTCGCGGTGAAGCTTGCTGTTTGAGGCAACTATTTCTCTGCTACGGTAGCTTGCTGGATTCCCCTGCCAGTCAGTGACCTTGCCACCGGCTTCCCTGACCAACAAAAGCCCACTGGCAACATCCCAGGGGAAAAGAAAACGGTGGTAGTAAAGGCTGATCCGCCCACAGGCAACATAACCCAGACCTAAAGCCGATGACCCTATGAGCCTCATACAATGTACATGCCACCATAATTTATCGGCTGCATCAAGCATTTCGCTGCCCTGCTCCCGGCTGTAGCCCAGGTCAAAGCCAATCATAGCCGCCTTAAACGAGCTCTCCTTGGAAACCTTAATCGGCAAGTCATTGAGATAAGCCCCTTGCCCTTTCTCGGCCCTAAAAAGCTCCCTTCTGAGTGGGTCGTAGGTTACACCAAGCAGGATATCTTCACCTTTGACTAAAGCGACATTTACACTGAAGAAAGGAACGCCGAATACATAATTGTTGGTGCCATCCAGCGGGTCAACTACCCAGGTGCAATCAGTGATTGGGGCAGAGGCGTTTGATTCTTCGGAGAGGATGTTGCAACCAGGGTACTCACCTGTTAAAAACTCGACTATGAACTTCTCAGACAAAAGGTCGGCTTCGCTGACCAGATTGCCCTGGCTTTTATGCTCTATCTGTCTGCTGGAGCCAAAATTAAACAGGAGAATCTCGCCGGCGTCTTTAGCCGCTTGAATGGCTACATCAATGTGATTTTTGCCACTTTTAGCTACGGGCAAGTTATTCATAGTCGGGTTCTCAAAACGCCCGTGGCAGAAGTCCCATTTTTTCTTTGACTTCGGCTAAGGTCTTCTCGGCAATTGCCTGAGCCCGCTTCGCCCCGTCCGCAAGGACTTCAGATACATACTCCGGATTAGCTGCAAGAGAAGCTCTCTTTTCACGTAAAGTGACCAGCCCCGAATTTATCCCCTCAGCCAGCAACTTCTTGCAATCAACACAACCGATGCCAGCTGAACTGCACTCAGCAGCAATCTCATCAACACGAGCCGTATTGAAGAAACGATGAAGACTGAAGACATTGCATACCTCTGGGTGACCGGGGTCAGAACGATACTGTCGAGCCGGGTCGGTAACCGCAGTCATCACCAGCTTCGATGTCTCCTCCGGAGTAGCCGCCAGCTCAATGTAGTTATCGTAGCTCTTGCCCATCTTCTGAGCGCCATTCAACCCAAGCACCATGGGAAAAGAAGTGAGCTTGGCTTGAGGCTCAGGAAAGGTATCACCAAAGAGGGAGTTAAAACGACGAGCGATTTCCCGCGCCAGTTCGAGATGAGGAAGCTGGTCTTCACCTACCGGCACGACTTCAGCCTTGTAAAGAATGATGTCAGCAGTCATAAGCACCGGATAGCCAACCAGCCCGTAATTCACATTTTGAGGCTGCATTCGCGCCTTCTCTTTGAAGGTAGGAACACGCAGCAGCCAGCTTAACGGCGTTACCATACTGAGCAAGGTGTGAAGCTCCATTACTTCAGGAACATGCGATTGCACAAAGAGAATGCTTTTCTTTGGGTCGAGACCAGCGGCTAGCCAGTCAAGCATCATCTCATGAATATCCTGTTTAAGCCTATCCGTGTTCTCTAAGGTCGTTAGTGCATGGATATCCACTATGCAATAAATGCACTCATACTCCGCCTGGAGAGCAACGTAATTTTGAATGGCGCCGAGATAATTACCTATGTGTTGTTTGCCGGTAGGTCGGGCACCGGAGAAAACCCGCTTTTTCATATTTCATGAAAGTTTAGCACAAAGCATCGCCAGCTACAAACTGAACCCAAAGAAATCATCTATTGTCATTGCGAGGAGCATTAGCGACATGGCAACCTCAGAAATTTACCTTGAGCAAAAAAGGCACGAACAAGGACTACATGCTTTCGGGAGCTGCCATCCCCATCAGACGAAGTGTTCTAGCCAGAACGATTTGGGCGGCTTTAACTAACTTGAGTCGGGCACAGGTCAATTCCCGGTTTTTAGAAACGACGCGACATTGCTTATAAAAGCTGTGGAAGATAGTGGCCAAGTCTTGAGCATAGTAAGGTAAATGATGAGGCTCCAGAGTGTCGGCAACCAATTCCAACACTTCCGGCAGCAAAATCATCCGCCTTATCAAGGTCAGCTCCGGCTCGGTTGTAAGCAAAGAGGCATCACCTCGTACATAATCAATTCCCTTTTCTTCAGCTAACCGAAGGATGCTGGCAATGCGGGCATGCGCATATTGAACGTAATAAACCGGGTTATCCGCTGATTGCTTCTTAGCCAGCTCCAAATCGAAGTCCATCTGAGCATCGGCTGAGCGGGACAAAAAAACAAAGCGACAGGCATCAGAACCAACCTCGTCTATTACCTCTCTCAGGGTGATAATATCGCCGCTGCGCTTGGAGACCCTGACTATTTCATTGCCACGACGTAGTGTAACCAGCTGGCAGATTATGATCTTAAGCCGTTCCTGATTTATCCCCAGAGCGTTGACCACGGCTATCATGCGGGAAACATGTCCCTGATGGTCTGCTCCCCAGATATCAATCACGGTACCGAACTGCCGCTCTAAGAACTTGTTAAAGTGATAGGCGATATCAGAAGCAAAATATGTGGGCGAGCCATCGCTCCGTATCAATACGTTATCTTTATCTTCACCCAAAGCAGAAGATATAAACCAGGTGGCATTTTCCTTTTCCGCCACATGACCACCGTCTCTCAACAACTTCATGGTCTTTTCATACTGGCCATTATCATACAGACTCTGTTCACTGAACCAGACTTCAAACTCCACCCCCAGCAGCTCCAGGTCCCGCCTGATCATACCCATTATCTCGGCAACTCCGATTACCCCCAGCTCACAAATAGCACTATCTCGAGGCATTTTCAGAAAGCGTTTACCTTCTTTATCGATAATCTTTCTAGCCAGTTCAACCATGTAGTTGCCCATATAGCCATCGCTTGGCATTTCAGCATCAACATCAAGGCATTGCTGATAACGCACATAAAGAGAACGGTTAAAGGCGTCTAGCTGACTGCCAGCATCATTGATGTAATATTCCCTCTCTACAGCGTAGCCAGCAGCACTTAGCACATTAGCCAGAGTGCTGCCCAGGACAGCACCGCGACCATGACCGACATGAAGCGGTCCAGTGGGATTAACGCTGACAAACTCAATTTGAACAGACTTGCCACCGCCCAGGTCAATATCGCCATAGGAATCGCCGGCATCCATGATGGTAGCTACCTGTTTTGTCAGCCAATCGGAGCTGAGTTTAAAATTAATGAAGCCCGGAGCGGCAACAACTATTTTTGAAACCTCTGGCAGTGGGGGCAGAAACTCGAGAATCTTCTCAGCTATTGCCGGAGGAGCTATATCCGCTGTCCTTGCCAGCTTCAGTGGCAGACTGGAGGCATAATCGCCATGTTCCGGATTCTGCGGACGTTCTACGATAAACTCAGGCAAGGTGGTAACAACAAGCACTCCTTCTTTTTGAGCCTGTGTTACAGCCTGCTTTAAAGCTTCGGCCAGTTTACGTTTAATAATCATTAATCTTAAAGGTTCTCATCCCCCTTGAAGGGAGAAAGGGTTCTTGGAATTTTCCCGCTTCGAGGTCCTTCGCTGCGCTCAGTATGACAGGCAAAGGTCGCAGGATAACAAACGGGATCACCGAACACCATAATATATTAGAACTAACAACATCAACTTTCAAATCAGCTCAACTCACCGCCAGTTTGCCAGACACGGGCCAACTCTTTGGCCATGAGCACATGCTCAGGCATCGTGAGGCTGGAATCCTTCTGAAAAAGAGCGATTGCCTCATTGCGCGCCAACTCCAGAAGCGGAGTATCGGATAATCTGGCCATTCTGAGGTCCGGTAAACCGCTCTGGCGGGTACCGAAGAATTCACCAGGTCCGCGTAGCTCCAGATCTTTCTCAGCCAAAATAAAGCCATCCTGAATTCCTTCTATGGCTTTCAACCTCTCACTCCCTTCAGGTGATGGCTTCTCAGCCAGAAGCAAACAGTAACTTTGTTTTTCACCCCGCCCCACGCGACCCCGAAACTGATGCAACTGCGACAAGCCAAAACGGTCGGCTGCCTCCACCAGCATAACAGTAGCGTTAGGCACATCGATGCCGACTTCCACTACAGGTGTAGACACCAGAATATCAAGCTTCCCATCGCGGAAGCTTTGCATCACTTTTTCTTTATCGCTTGCCGCCATCCGTCCATGTAGCAAGCCCAGCCTCAAGTCGGGAAAAACCTCCCTGGACAAGCGTTCATACTCAACAACTGCCGCCTTAGCTTCTATGCTTCCTGATTCCTCAATGAGGGGACAAATGATGAACGCCTGTTGCCCGGCGATGGTTTGCTTACGGAGAAAATCATAAGCCTTACCCCTCTGCTCAGGCCTGAGCCACTTTGTCTTTATCTCCTGCCGTCCCGGAGGTAATTCATCTATAACCGAAAGGTCTAAATCACCATAAAGAGTCAGCGCCAGAGTCCGTGGAATAGGCGTGGCTGTCATCACCAGTATATGGGGATTAAACCCTTTCTGACGCAATGCCAGGCGCTGCAAAACGCCAAAACGGTGCTGCTCATCGATCACCACCAGCCCCAACCTGGAGAACTCCACCGCCTTCTGAATGAGGGCGTGTGTGCCGATAACAATATCTATGCTGCCTTCTTGAATCTGCTGATGCAACGCCTCTTTCTCCTTCTCGCTCAGGCTCCCGGTCAACAGGGCAAATGTAACAGGGCGAGCAAAAAGCCCGTGGTAGCAGCAAACATTGCCCCGTTCGTCTTTTTCATTGCTTATATTAGACAGAAGCTGGCAAATAGTCTTGAAGTGTTGCTCTGCTAGTATCTCGGTTGGCGCCATGAACGCCCCCTGGTAGCCGTTATCAGCAGCTACCAACAAGGCCGCCGTAGCCACCACAGTTTTACCACTGCCAACATCTCCCTGTAGAAGTCGCGACATGGGTCTCGATTCTTGCAGGTCGGCAAGAATACCCTCAAGCACTCGCTGCTGCGCTTGGGTTAATTCGAAAGGCAACGAATCCAGGAATTTAGTGAGTCTATCTCTTTTTATGGTGAAAGCGTTACCCGGTTGACCTTCCTGCCAGTCGCGCTTTTTGCCGAGCACACCTAATTGGAGAAGGAAAAGCTCATCGAAAGCCAGACGCCTTCTCGCTTCAGCCTTCACCGAATAGCTATCTGGATAATGAGCCTTGATAATCGCCTCAGGTAAATCCATGAGTCGGCATCGGCTCCTGATTTCCTGCGGCAAAAAATCGGTCGCCTGCAATACCCAATCATCGATAACTCCCTTTACTATATTTCGTACCTGCCGCGGATATAGACCTCGAGTCAATGGGTAAACAGGCACCAGGCGGCCGGTATGAATCAACTCCTTGTCCTCAACCAGCTCCCACTCCGGTGATTCAAACACCTTATTACCTTTGAAATAAGATACCGTGCCGCTGAGCACCAGCTGGGCATTAGTTGCAAATTTCTTAGCCAGGAAAGGTTGATTAAACCAAACTGCCCTCATATTGCCTGTCTCATCGCCAATGATTACTTCGGTGCCCTGTTGAGATCCCAGCCTGGCTATTCGAGCTTCCCACACTGTAGCCAAAACTGTCTGTTCTTCACCAACCTCAAGCTCAGCAATAGGTTTTCTCTGGCTGTAATCGAGATGACGTCTGGGAAAGAAATAAAGTAAGTCGCGAATTGTATGTACCTCCAGCTTAGCCAGCCTGCTGGCCGAGCTGGCAGCAACACCTTTAACGATGGTTACCGGCGAATCTAACCCTTTTTCGCCTTTCAAGGAATGGGCTGCTGAACTAACCGAGGACCGACTGGCCACCTTAGAACGAGGCTGACTCTTTTTTGCCGGCGCTTTTCCCACTGCTTTTTCAGCGCGAGCCAGCCAATCAAGTACGTCTTCTATCCACGCCTTACGCTTATCTACATCCCACTCAGCATAGCTGGATTCAGCAACCTGAAGCTTGTTAAAGTAACCCAGCAGTTCAGGAGAATTTATCTTGTCTCTAGTTTCTCTCGCCCATTTACTAAGGTACTTGTCGAGCCCGCCTAATACCGTGGTGTTAGCATAGTTTCTCTGGCATTCCATTCGGAGGATGGTGCGCAACGGTTCAACATCTATGAGCGAAGAGGCTGTCACCTGTTTTAACCTTCCCCAAGTACCGGAGGTCCCCACGCTGAGTTAGTTCTGGAACTAAATCAAACCCAGCATCAGCACAATTTTGACCGAAGCCGCAAACGTCCTGTAAGTATCATTCCAGAGAAACTATGTAGCGATAATGGGGCTGACCACCGGATACCATCTCCACCTGTTTTTCGGGATACTTATCACGGACTTTTTGACCAACCTGCTCTGCCTGAGCTTCTTCAATGTCAGCGCCATAATACACGGTCACCACCTCTGCTGAGTCGGTACCTGCCTTATCAATAGCTTCAAAGAGAACATCATCCGGGTTATCACCGACAGCAACTAAATTGTCATCATCAACAATGGCAATAGCCTGCCCCTTCTTTATCTTCAACCCCTGCAACTGGGTGCTTCGCGCCGCCTCGGTAATCTCCACAGTTTTCACCGTGGCTATAGCCTCCTCCATAGCCTTAACGTTTTCCTCCATGCCCCCTTCATAATTAAAAGCGATGAGAGCAGCTATCCCCTGAGGCATGGTTTTAGATGGTATCACAGCTATTTCTTTCGATGTGAGCGAATGGACCTGGGATGCAGCCAGAATGATATTCTTATTATTAGGCAACACAATTACCTTCTGTGACGGCACCGGCTCAACTGCCTGAACTATCTCCTGCACGCTGGGATTCATTGTCTGTCCACCAGGCACTATCGCCGCCGCTCCTAAGCTCCGGAAGACCTCTCTCATCCCACTACCAGCAGCAACAGCCACTACACCTATCTCCAGACTTGGCAGCCTTTCCTTCTGCATCTCAACAAAACCAACATGCTGGTCGTCCATATTCTGAACCTGCAGCTGATGCAAAGTTCCCAATGAAGTGGCATAACGTATAATGCCGCCAGGGTCATAGGTATGGATATGCACCCTGATAGTAGTCTCATCACCAACGACGACGACAGATTGACCTTTGCCTTCCAGCTTCTTTCTAATTTTATCAGGATTAAGTTTATTGCCTTCGAGCAAGAAGTTAGTACAATACCCATAGGGCTCTTCTTCCTCAGCCGCAAGAGTAGCTGCCTTAGCAGCAACAGGCAACTCAGCGGCAACAAGCTGCGGTCTTCGGTATTTCATTTCCTCTACCTTTCCTTCTAAATAACGAAGTACGCCCTCCAGCAATACATATACGCCCTGCCCTCCTGCATCTACTACGCCAGCCTCACGCAGCACATCTAGCAGAAGAGGTGTCCTAGCCACCGAATCCCTGGCCGCCTCTACAGCAGCCTCCGTTACCTTAGTAAAGTCATCCGGGGCAGTTCGTGCAGCTTCCCCGGCAGCTTTGGATGCATCTTTAATCACCGTCAACATAGTCCCTTCTACCGGCTGCGACAGCCCCTTATAGGCAGCGCGCGACGCCTCATCCAGCGCCATTGCCCAGTCAGTTCCGGTGGCATACTCTTTCTCATCAAGCCCCTTAGCTAACCCACGGAAAAACTGAGACAGTATTACGCCAGAATTTCCTCGAGCCCCCATCAAAGCACCTTGAGCCATCGCCTTGATTACGGCAGAGACACTGCTCTCTGAAACCCGGTCAGCTTCCTCCACGACCGAGCGTACGGTGAGAAACATGTTCGTTCCGGTATCACCATCAGGGACAGGAAAAACATTTATGGAATTTATGTCGGGAACACTTTTCTCCAGCCAGATGCTACCGGCGGCAAACATATCTTTAAACTCCTGGCCGCCACAGGCATGAATCTGCTTCATCTCATATCCTTTGTATAATCTGGGAATTGTGGTATAATTCTACTCCTGTTGTCAAGAGCAACATAAGGAGTTAACCATTTGGCTACAAAATGCGATATCTGTGGCAAAACAGCACACTTCGGTAACAGGGTAAGCCACTCCAAACAGCATACCAGACGACGCTGGCTGCCTAATATTCAGACAGCCACTATCGTGGTTGATGGAAAACCAAAGCAACTTAATCTGTGTACCCGATGCCTGCGCAGTCAACATAAGCTAGCCCGATAAACCAAGCGCTTTCTTCATCTCCTGCAACGCCTTCCCAGCCCCTTGCTTGGAGCCGAAAATCGCAGCTCCGGCAACCAGAACTTCAGCTCCGGCTTCAGCCACCTTTGGAGCTATGCTTGCAGTGATACCACCGTCCACCTCTAGCTCCGCCCTGGCTTGCCTGTCATCCAGCACCTTCCGCAGCCGCGCTATCTTGCCCATCATACTGCCGATGAAAGCCTGGCCGCCGAATCCAGGATTAACAGTCATAACCAGTACCAAGTCGAGCAAGGGCAGAACTTCATCCAACGAGCTTACGGGGGTGGCTGGATTCAACGACACTCCAACTCTCACTCCCAAGGCCTTTATTGCCTCGACCAGGCGGTGCAGATGTGTGGCAGCTTCAACATGTACGGTGATAATATCGGCGCCGGCTTCAGCAAACTGTGAAATATGCGCCTCCGGTCGCTCAATCATCAAATGTACATCCAGCGGCAGGTCGGTCCAGGAACGAAGTGATGCCACCACAGGAGCACCGATGGTTATATTGGGCACAAAATGCCCATCCATCACATCGACATGAATGTAATCGGCACCGGCTTTGGTTACCTCAGCGACTTGTTCACCAAGACGGCTGAAATCAGCGGAAAGAATAGACGGCGCCAGTTTAATTAGCCTACTTGCCATTCCCCTTCCCCACCAGCTTTCTTGCCCGCGACAAGGCAGCTGCCACCTGCTTGGGAGCAGTGCCACCTGCAACATTGCGAGCCTCAACTGAAGTCTTCACCGTAATGCCGTACACATCGTCGGCAAAAAGAGATGAAAAACCACGATACTCGTCCAGGCTCAGCTCCTGAAAGCCTTTGTTCTTACTTATGGCATATCGCACCAGTTTGCCCACAATATCATGCGCCTGGCGAAAAGGTAACCCTTTTCTCACCAGATAGTCAGCGAGGTCGGTAGCCAGTATATAGCTGCCTGACATCGCCTGCTGCATCCGAGCGGTATTGATTTTCAACGTCTTTGTTAACCCGGTGAAAACTTCCAGAGTCGAAAGGAGCGTGTCCACGGTATCAAAAAGCCCCTCTTTATCTTCCTGCACATCCCGATTGTAAGCCAGGGGCAGTCCCTTCATTACCGTCAAAAGTCCCATCAGATTGCCGTAGACCCTGCCCGTCTTGCCTCTGGCTAGCTCCGCCACATCCGGGTTCTTCTTCTGAGGCATAATGCTGCTGCTCGTAGCATACGCCTCGTCGATCTCCACGAACCCGAACTCAGCCGAAGACCACAGCACCATCTCCTCCGCCAACCGGGACAGATGCATCATCGTCATGGCGGCAGCAGCTTCATATTCAATAACAAAATCCCGGTCAGACACAGCATCAAGGCTATTGGCGCTTATGTCACTGAATCCAAGCTTTTTGGCTACGAAATTGCGGTCCACGGAATAAGCCACCCCGGCCAGAGCCCCACTACCCAGCGGCAGGACATCGGTACGTTTCAAGCAATCCTGAAATCTCACCACATCCCGCTGCAGCATATCAAAGTAAGCTAAAAGGTGATGGGCGAAAAGTATGGGCTGAGCCTGTTGCAGATGGGTATATCCAGGCATAATGGCAGCTTTGTTAGCCTCAGCTATATCCAGCAGTGCCCGCTGAAAATCTCTCAGTCCGCTTACAGTCTCCGAGATGGCTTCCTTCATGAAAAGACGCATGTCCAGAGCTATCTGATCATTTCTGGAACGGGCAGTATGCAGCTTGCCCGCCACATCGCCTATTTTCTCAAACAGGCGGCTCTCGATACTCATGTGTATATCCTCGAGCTCAGGCTTGAATTCGAGCTTCCCTTTCTCAATCTCGCCTCGAATCGCGACAAGCCCTGAAACAATACGCTCAGCGTCTTTTTTCGATATCAGCCCCTGTTTGGCTAACATCTGGGCATGCGCAATGCTCCCGGCAATATCCTGCTTATACAGCCGCCAATCAAAGGGTATGGAGGCAACGTATTTCTCCACTGCTTTATCAACCCCCTTATTAAAGCGGCTGCGCAGGTGACTTTTAAAATCATCTTTTCTAGTCATTTTCTTTAACCCGCCAGTTTAAAAAGCTGGCACCGCCTCCCTCTCAGTCTCACTTTTTCTTTTTCGGCTTCTGCTCTTTACCCTCACCACCCTGCATCTTCGCCTGAACCTTTGCCGGCAGTCCCCACAGGTGGATAAAACCAAGCGCGGCACCCTGGTCGAAGACATCACCCTTATCATAAGTAGCCAGGCTATAGTCATACAGCGAGACGGGAGATTTCCTGCCCACCACAGTACAGTTTCCTTTAAAAAGCTTGACTCTTACCGTACCGGTGACATGCTTTTGAGCCCGGTCCACGTAAGCAGCCATGTCTCGACGCAATGCCGTAAACCACAGCCCATTATAGATGATGTCAGCGTACTCATTCGACACCTTCTCATTGAAACGTAGCTGCTGATGAGATAAAGTCATGGCTTCCATGGCTTGATGGGCTTTCAACAGAACCGTAGCTGCCGGGGCTTCGTAAATTTCCCTCGACTTTATCCCCACCAACCTGCTCTCTACATGGTCAACTCTCCCCACACCGTGTTTGCCAGCCATTTCATTAAGCCGCTGAATAAGAGCCACACCATCCAGTTTCTTACCGTTAAGGCTGACCGGTATCCCCTCTTCAAAACCGATTTCCACGTATTCGGGCTTATTCGGAGATACCGCCGGTGACTTAGTCCAGGCAAAAACATCATCCGGAGGCTCAACCCACGGGTCCTCCAGCACACCGCACTCTATGCTCCTGCCCCAGAGATTCTCGTCTATAGAATAAGGACTGCTGACCTTAATCGGTATAGGTATGCCATGCTTCTCAGCGTAGGCAATCGTTTCTTCTCGTGTCATGTCCCATTCCCGTGCCGGCGCTACAATCTTCATTTCCGGAGCCAGAGCCACGACACTCACATCGAAGCGGACCTGGTCATTTCCTTTGCCCGTAGAGCCGTGAGCTACAGCCACAGCTTTTTCTTTTCTGGCAGTATCTACCAGCATTTTAGCTATCAACGGGCGACCTAGCGCTGTAGCCAGCGGATATTGCCCCTCATAAACGGCATTCGCCTTGAGAGCCGGAAAGACAAACGAATCGACGAAAATCTTTCTGGCATCCACCGTAAACGCCTTGACCGCTCCCACCTTCAGCGCCTTCTTCTGAATAGCCGGTAGCTCGCCGACACCGCCTATATCTGCGGTAAGAGCGATGACCTCCATATTATACTTATCCGCCAGCCATTTTATGGCTACCGAAGTATCCAGACCCCCGCTATAAGCAAGTACTACCTTATCTGCCATTATCATAACCTCCGGCTGAGAACTGTTTCCAAAATGCCCAGTGCTTCATCGACATCTTTCTCAGTGATAATAAGCGGCGGCATAAACCGCAATACATTCGCCTTGACCTGATTGACCAGCAAGCCTTCCTTCAAGCAGTCCAGCACTACTTCCTCAACTATATCACCATCAAAGCTTACAGCCAATAGCAGTCCGCGGCCTCTTATCTCAACAATGAAACCGAACTTGGCTTTCAGCTTTTCCAGCCCGGCTATAAAATACTGTCCCATACTTTTAACCTTGGCCGGTATGTCATTATCGATGACGAATTTCAACGTCGCCAGCCCGGCGGCACAGACCAGAGGATTACCTCCGTAAGTGGAGCCATGCTCACCGGGAGCAAAAACCGAAGCTTGTTCCTTAGCCAGGAAAGCCCCGATAGGCACGCCGCCGCCCAAGCCCTTTGCCAGTGTCATTATATCCGGCTCAACCCCATATTGTTCATAACCGAATAGACTACCTATCCTGCCGAGACCGGTTTGAATCTCGTCCAGTATGAGCAGCATACCTTTCTCGTCACACCAGGCTCTTACCTCCTTAAGATAGCTATCACCTGGCACATTAACCCCACCTTCGCCCTGAATAGGTTCCACCATAATAGCGCAGGTTCGACTCGTGGTCGCTGCCTTAATCGCCCCAATGCTATCGTAATCCACATTGATAAAGCCGTCTGGCATGGGGATATAAGGTTGCTGGAACGTGTCCTGCCCTGTAGCTGCCACGGTAGCCAGAGTCCGGCCGTGAAAAGAGCCGTGGGTGGTTATGATTTCGTAAGCTCCATTGAGGTGAAGCTTGCCGTAGCGGCGGGCTAGTTTCATTGCCCCTTCGTTAGCCTCGGCACCACTGTTACAGAAGAAAACCCGGTCAAGGCAGCTGTTATCAACCAGTAATTGAGCCAGCTGCACCTGAGGAATGGTATAAAACTGGTTCGACGCCTGAATCAGAGTTTTAGCCTGTCCCACCAATGCCTCGACCACCACCGGGTGGCAATGCCCCAGGATGTTAACCGCCCAGCCACCGACAAAATCAAGGTACTCCTTGCCCTCGGTATCCCAGACCCGAGCGCCTTGACC
>Ga0209636_10005535_pt1 | contig 12886 bp, 14 predicted proteins | sample DeeMarSWOR152_54_FD_187464 | JGI IMG/M metagenome (GOLD analysis project Ga0209636, IMG submission 187464) | Marine sediment microbial communities from White Oak River estuary, North Carolina - WOR-1-52-54 (SPAdes) (version 2) | ecosystem: Environmental > Aquatic > Marine > Intertidal zone >...
TACTGAGAGAATTTGAATCCGTGGTTTGGGAGGGGTATTCGAAAAACAAGAAAGAACTTTTGGATGAGCTTCCAGAGAATAACGATTTGTTGGTATGGTTCACACCGATTTTGGACTTGTACGGCCACGCGCTGATATGTAGGCGCGAGAAAATTCTAAAAGCATACAAAGAGGTCGACGATCTCGTAGGTAATGTCAGAAAGCAGGGAAGATTCGTACTCATCGTATCAGACCACGGTATGGAAAAGACCGGCCGCCATTTCGGTGACCACAGCAAGGTGGGGTTCTGGTCGACCAGTGAGCCGCTTCTGCTCAAGAGGCCCAGACTGGAAAAGCTCCACAGAATTATTGTTAAAAGAAGAGCTTAGTAAAAAACTAAAGCGACGTAGGATGTGAAAATAAAAGCTTAAATTCTTTGGGGATGTCTTTAGAATAAGTTGGTGAGAATGTCTAAAGCTCTTGAAGATTATTCAGACGAAACAGGCCTCCAGCCATATGTTAAAAAACAGCCTCGAAAACATGATATGAAGAGTTGGTTGGATCGTGTATACAATTTTTTAAACGAGTGGGGATGTGATTGTGCATATGGTACTTGCATTACATTCGGGGGAGGAGGTATTGCTTGGAGGACTGTTGAAGCCATAGGCAGCAAGCTAGGTTATTCAAATAATTATAGTTTTTTTAACACAACACACTTCGATACTCTTGGTCCAATGTTTTTATTTTTAGGACTCTTTTTCCATGACGCTCATAGATATGAATTAGAAAATACGCAAAGGCTGCTTGGTAACATAACGAAATATTTTAAAAATGAGAGTTAAAAAATGAGAGATGGAATATCTCCAATTTGGAGTGGACCAGGCCGGATTTGAACCGGCGACCTACCGGTTATCAGCCGGTTGCTCCAACCAAGCTAAGCTACTGGTCCTTTTTGTGTCGTTGCTTACCGCAAACAGTAACTTATATTAAATTGGTATTACTTAAACTTTTTATTGTTGGTTTACGTTAATTTCTTGTGTAAAAACCAAATAAAAGATATGGGCCGATAGATCAATGGCATGCTCGCAAGGGCACATTAAAGATCGCTTCCCTCGCACGGAAGAGGCTCCGGGTTCAAGTCCCGGTCGGTCCACTGTGTTTTTCTTACATTAAATTTTTCTCAAGTCAATTTTTTCAGGTTGAGTGTTCCGCAATATTGCTGCTATTTCGTAATGTTACCGCTGATGGATGATAAATTTTAGAATGGTCTTTAAAAATCGGTAATTTTAAGAGCGCCGCATATATATTTTCTTTAACGATGAGGTGATGTTTTCATGAAAACTGGTGTTCTGGGTTATGGTGTATACATCCCTAGAGAACGCATACAAAGCGAACTGGTTTTGGAAGAGCGTGAAAAAAGAAATTCGCGGCTGGACGACCTAGTATCAAGGCTCAAATACGGCTTGTTGGTTAAGAATAAAGCACTCGCCAGTTTGCATGAAGACGCTGCAACCATGGCTTACGAAGCGACATCCAACGCTTTAAGGATGTCCAGAGTCGACCCGAAAGACATCGGAATGATTATTTTCGGCAGCGAGTCGAAACCGTATGCTGTAAAGACGTCTGCCACGCAAGTGGGGTCGTGGGTCGGATGTGGAAAAAGAAAGTATGCTTTTGATGTGGAGTGTGCATGCAACGCAGGCATACAGTCCATCGCAACAGTCAAGGCACATGTCAGTTCCGGGAGTATTGATTTTGGTATTGGGATTGGTGCAGATGTCTCAAGCGCAGCTCCTAGGGATGATTTGGAATATGCAGTAGGCGCAGGCGCTGTATCAGGTGTTGTCGGCAGAGGCACAGAGGACGAGTTGGTTGGGGAATTGTATCCCGGAGCTCCACATTCTTCTGATTATGCAGACTTCTTCCGTAGAGAAGGCGAGGAGTATCCAAAACATTTTGGATCCACTACAGCCGATGCGTATATCGAACATGTTTGTGGAGCGACTATCGGAGTGTTAGAAAAATATCCTGAAATGCGTTTGAAAGATTTCATCATAGCCCCGCACGAACCCAATGGTTATATGCCTAGAAAAGCTTTTCGCGCCTTTGTGAAAGAGGAAATCGAAAAGTTGAAAAGCAGACCTGTAGAAAAATTGAGTCTTCCTGACAAAGCGTTGCTGAAAGTACACGAATATTTAGAGGATGCAGATTTGCTGGACAGAGCCGAGCTGACCAAAGAAGACATAGAGAACAAAATACCAATAAATGTTGTACAGGATATTGGTAACACGTATGCTGCTCAGACAGGAATCGTACTTTCTGACATCCTCGATAGAGCCGAACCGTACCAGAACATACTAGTCGTGTCTTATGGCTCTGGTGCCCAAGCTATTGCTGCGCCGTTCATGACGCTCCCGGGGCTGGAAGAGAAACGAGGTATCGTACCGACTGTCCAAGATTATATAGACAGGATGGTCGATATACAAATTGATGGCTATAAAAAACTCTTCAAGGAACGAATGAAAAGATGGACTGCTAAACATCTCGTGTCTAGGAAACTAATCGGCGAAATTGAGCCAGCAGAAGACAGTAGCGGATTTTACGAAATATCGATATGTAAAGACTGTGATGCCATATACACCCCGTCCAGGCGATGTCTGGATCCTGATCATGACCCAGCTGAAGTAGTATACCTGAATCTGCCGAAAAAGGCCGTATTAAACGACTTCTATGCGCACTCGTTGAGAAAATCGCTTACAGAGAGAGCAGGAGATGTAATGCTCCAGAATAAAGTAATACTTGCAGACTGTAGTAAAGACGAATTGTACAGAGGGATGGAATTGGAGCCTGTGATAAGGAGGCTGGACCACGAAGGCAAAGAGGGCCTCATCCATTACAGCTGGGCGTACAGGCCGCTTTTCAGGAATGCTGATAAATATGTTTCCCGTTTGACCCAAAGGGCCGCTTCAGAAAAATTGGAAACATCACCGGCCCTTCATTAAATATACTGCTCAGATATATCGCCTACTTCTGAGGTGTTGTCTAAAGTCGCTGTATCTTTTGAGTACTTGTGCTAAGCTATGGTTTGACACGTCGACTCTGCTTTGCACGACCATTGTCCAATAGATGCCCAGAATATCGTCCATAAGCCTATTCATCCCCATTCTCGGTTTGCTGCCCACACCATTGAAATCTTCTTGGTAGGATTCCCAGACCTTTTTTACAGAATGGTTCCTATTGATATCTGCTTCGGTCAGGTCGTATTTCTGTAAATCAATTTTTTTGTCTGTGATTTTTGGGTGTCTGAGTATGCTTGCTTTTCGTGGCATAATTTTATTCTTACAGTTAGAGATTTAAGGATAATTTTCAGATTTTAATCGTATGAGTGTTTTGATAGAGGGCACAGTATACGAAGAGCCGGACATATGGGAAGATGAGTCCGGGTTAGGCATAATCAGATGGTTTTTGGGCAAGCATGCTGACCAATGGATATGCAAACATGCTTTTGATCTCTATTCAGCAATAAGAAGCGCAGAGTTAAAAGAAGTCGATGTGATTGATGGCAAGTATTTAGGAAATGTATTGGGTACAGACCCTACTTGGAACATCGATAGAATATATTATTATATAGGATATTTGAGGAATCGAAAACTCTTGGAAGACAATCCAAAAGATCGATATCCTTACAAAACAACTGAAATGTCTAAAGACTATATGAAGCGACTTCGCGGAGTTGCGAAACTTGCGTGGGAGTGCAATTTTTGAAGCGAGTGCAACCTTTAAATTCTGGTATATTTTTAATTTATTTTTAAATTATTCTCTTTTAGCAAAGATTCATATAATATTAATATAGAAAAAATATCAAGTGTATTAAAACATCGTGTATAGGGAAAACATCAGGTGAAAAGTTTGATAATAGCTGCTACAGGTGACGTGCATTCGCCTAGGCATTTTGATTTGTTTTTGAAAGCCATAGACGATTTGGAAGCTCTAGGTACGAGGCCGCATCTTTTCCTTATAACAGGCGACATGATACACCGCGGCGAGATAGAAGAATACGACAAGATACACAACGCATTGTTTGGCAAGATAACTTGCCCTATTGTCGCATGTTTTGGTAACAATGAATTTGCAGAGAACCGTGAAGAGCTCAAGCAGAGGATACGCAGCGTGAGGTTTTTGGACGACCAGAGCATGCTCATAAGCGTAAAGATACCAGGCGAAATGCGCGAGACTGCTGTAGGGATAGTCGGAACTACTGGCAGCCTAGAAACGCCTACACCGTGGCAGCGTTCCAACATACCGAATATAGAACGGATATATAATGAACGTGTTAACTTGGTCGAACGTCATTTCAGTCACATGCACGCTAACTTCCGTATATTGATTATGCACTATGCTCCTACGTACAAGACTTTAGAAGGGGAGAACCCAAGGTTTTACACTAGTATGGGTTGGAATGTTTATGAGAATGTATTAATACGGCAGAAGCCGGATTTGGTTCTTCATGGTCATTCCCACCGTGGTTTAAAGCAGGCATGGGTTGACAGCGTGCCTGTGTTCAATGTCTGCCTCCCACTAAACAACAAAATTGTTGTAATAGACACAAACGAACTAAAGCCAGGGCTGACCAAGTTTATATAAACTGTCCAATTTTATAAAAGAACATTCATCTAAAAGGTCGCAAGCTTTTCTAACAACGGACTTTGATGTATGCTACATTGACCAATCCTCTGGCTTCCACTTCGTGCAAACCATCAGACGTAACCCCTGATGTGCATGTAGTTGTCGCTCCTGGCAAAATCGCTGCACCTACGCATATGAAATTCTTGTCTTCCTCGTCGTCTATAAAGAAACGCATGTATCCCATGTTCTCAGCTACAGAGCCAGCATTTCTCAGTACAACAGTTATTATGTTACCCGAACAAGCAGCACTGTCTATAGCAATGGTATGAGGAGCTCCCAACGTAGTAGTAGTTGTGGTGGTTGTGGTTGTAGTAGTAGTTGTGGTTGTGGTTGTAGTAGTAGTTGTGGTTGGGCACATCGTTAGGTTTTCGACAGTCGTTATTCCATCCGAGCATACGTACATGACCGGCGGCTCTTTGCTTCCCAGAAGTCCTGTCGGATTCAATTGCAGCCTTCCGGTCAGATGAAGCCCAACTAAAATAGCGCCAACTGCAATAAGGATGAATACCAACAATAAACGTCTGTCTATAGGAGCTCTACTTCCCCATGGTTTGTAACCTGGTGTGGGCTTTTTGCTAGGCTTCGGACTAAAACCAGAATCGATATCAGGTTTCAGCTTCAATCCCAAAGATTTCAATTTTTCTGGATGAAATTTAAGTCTTAAGGGAGGGGTTGCTTCAGAAGGACTCTCCTTAGTTTCAATTTTTTTATAACTTTCATCGCGGCCACTGTTTGGTCTATCAAATAATCCTTCAGCAGCCGAACCTTCAAGGACTTTTTCAACACGGTCGACTCGTTTTTCTAATTGTCTCTCACGTTTTTCTAATTGTCTCTCACGTTTTTCCAGTCGCCTTTCACGCTTTTCCAAATCTCTTTGGCGTTTATGCACAGCCCCTTTAGACTGCGCCGAATTTATTATTTTGTCCCAATCAATTTCAGCCATGCCGAACCCGCCAAAAAACATTTTGCCGATATAAATTATTTGTAAAAGTAGAAATAAAAAGTAATCATAGGCAAAATGTCAAAAAATAAAAGAAAATTTTAAATTATTTTCTTCTGCGCTTTGCTTTTTTGGCAGCCTTCTTTTTTGCTGCTTTTGAAAGGGCTTCCGATGCCCCGCCTTTCTTCTCGCTGAAAACCGAGCAACTTTTATGGTCTTGCATCTTTACCTTGTATTTCTTTGTGCAAGAGGATCTAAGGATGAGACAAGACCCTGCACTCAATTTAGGACAAATCATTTTTGATTCACCACGTTAACCTATTATTTGAACAAATAACACAAAGTAGATTTAGGACCGCAAAGATAGAAATTCGGACTCGGTTAAGAGAGGCAGCAAATTGTAACCTGACGAAGTTAGCCTGAGGTATTTGCTACGAGATCCCTTAGCGACCAGGGGGGCGTAACGAGACAAGGCGTCCAACAGGGAGGTATAGTCCAATCCCCGTATCGATTATCGTTATCTCGTCAGAGGCACGCCACGCGTCCATGGCTTCTGATGCGCACCCTTTTCCAGGGAACCCGAATTGTCCATTCTACCTTTGCATCACTCCTACTTAATTTTAATTTACTTGTAAATATTATTTGGGCTTCTTACAGCTTATAAATTTTGCTTTTTTGTAGATTCGTTTTAGATTTATTTTATAATGGGGGACAGGCAATTATAACGAAGGACGATACATAGTAAATACTAGAAAAGGTGATTTGGTAAACACCAAGTTAGGTATGAACATGGCGCACGCAAAAGTAAAGATAGGACAGACAGACATGGGCGTGGATGTAGCTGATAGTTTTTTCAAAAAGGCAAAAGGTCTTATGTTTCGACGCTCCCTCGGGAAAAACAAAGGGATGTTGTTCATTTTCAACAGCGAAGCTCGTTGGGGCATTGTAATGTTCGGAATGAGATTTCCAATAGACATCATATGGGTTGGCAAGAATATGAGAGTGGTGGATATAGTCGAAGGCGCTAGACCGTGTTTATTGTTTTGCAGAACTTATAGACCAAAGAAAAAAGCGAAATATGTGCTGGAAGTTAATTCAGGGTTTGTTAAAAGACATAGAATAAAATTAGGTTCTAGACTAAAGTTTTAGAATAACAGTAGACAAAAAACAATTAGTGGTAAATTTGAAAAAAAGAAGCAAAAGAATGAAAAAAGAGGACAAAAAGGAAAGGAAAACAAAACTTGATTTAAGAGTTATAGCCATAGTTGTAGTTGTTGCCTTAATTGTTCTGCTTTATTTTTCTCCTTCAGAAGAAGTGCCTTTTATTGATATACTATCAAAAAGAACTACTACGACTACGAGTCCTGTGACTCATCAACCGGGCAAGTGCGGTGATTTGCAGATAGAAATAAATTCGATGCAAGAAGCCATTAGTTACTACAGATTCGGCATTCAAAGACCGGCTATGGAAAATAGCAAATACTTGATCATAGATATGACAGTAACAAACAAGGCAGAAACAACTAAAGATTTTTCTGGCTACAGGGTTGAACTTGTCGCAGGCAGCGAAAGTTACATCCCTTTGAGATTTAACGAAATAGAAAAGATAACTCTCATTGACAATTCAATTGTAGATTACAGTTGTGTAGAGTTGCCACTGGCTTACATATCAAGATTTGAAATGAACGCCGGGTCAAGTATGACCGGATGCAAAATATTCCAGACACTGAAAGGCGTGGAATCGGAGTTTCTTTATCTATATGACTTAGAAGGGTTGAAGTGTACGATACAAATAACATAAGCAAATAGTATAAGCAACTTTATTCTAACGACAACAAACTTTCTATTGCGTATTATCGTGTATTGTCGTGTTTGAATTTTGACAAAATATAAACATGGCTCTCTTGCTTGAAATGGTGTTTTAGTAAGCCTTCCTCAACAAATCCCATACTAGAAGCCAATTTTAAAGCTGGCTCATTATTAGCATTGACAGTCATAAACAGCTTATTGTAGTCCTTGAATCCCTCTTCAATCATGAATTCTATCATTTTTCTGCCGAAACCCTTACCCCTGTATTCTTTTTCAACAACGCCGTGCACAAGCTCACATGCGTTCTGCGTCCTGTGCCTTATACCGCAACAGCCGATAATCTTTCCGTCCATCTTCAAAACGTATAACTTTAGGTCTTTTGACCTCGCCTTTTGTGGCGTAATCCTCTTTGCTAGCGGTATGTTCTCGTTAATCACCTCTACAACTTCGTCCAGTTCATCTTTCTGAGCTCTAACTATATCAACCATCTTTCATCTCCTTTCAAATGATTTTTAAAATGACGTATTATTAAGATAAAGATGACGTCGATTTAGAACTATGGCCTGCATAATAGAAATCCTTAAATACTATCACTAAATAGTAGTTAAAATAACCTCGGCGGAACCGGCTGAAACATGCCCGTTAGCCTAAATCCTTTAAATGATTTTAATCCTTTAATAATTTTCAAACTGTTGTCTGGTGTTTGATATTTGTCTGATTAAAATAAAATGTAAAAAATTATAAAAAATCAAATTCTAAACAATAAGGAATGCCAATATTTTAATATTTCTTGTGTTTTTGATAACATTCCTTGCAATATACAGGTCTGCCTTCAGCCGGCTTGAATGGAACTTCACATTCCGCGCCACAGTCTGCACAAGTAGTCTTATGCATCTCGCGTGGACCTCGGTCGAATCCGCCTCTTCTGAAGCCACCTCTGCGCTCTCCGAACGCCATTTCTTAAATTCACCTTTTTTGTTTCAACTATACAAAGACTTACTAAGGACTAGTAACTCATGTATACTGTAAACTTTTTACGCAAATCAAGTATAAATACTTACCTATCCAAGCACCGCACTGTGCTATGTGTAAGTATGCATTGTTACTTCTTCTTTTTCCTAGATTTGGCTGTCTTTCCCCATTTGTCTTTGTTAGCCAAACCAATTGAAAGAAATACTACGCCTAATCCTAAGAAAGCTATATTATCGAGAACTATCCAAAAAACTATGCCAACCGGGAGCCATATAAGCCCCATGGTATAATAAGCACGATAATCCACCTTTCTTTTTTCATTTGGCGTTTTTAAGAGAATTATAACACCTATCACAGCTAAGATGACTATTGTGATAGCGATCAGAGGCATAATCATTTACATCACTGTTTATTACTAAGAATTGGGAATTAGCTCATAAATATTATAGCCTTGCCCCGTGCTTCTGAGGTCATAGCTGGCGCGTGGCCAGTGCTCCACAGAGGCTTTAGTGGACAAGGCGTAAATAAGAATTGTGGCCACATACTTAAATTTGCCCAAAATTCAGTCTTTTACTCAAATAATATTCTATTACCTTTTTGTAATTGGCTGCGATGGTCATGTCTTTGATTTGGTCTAACCCAAACAAAGCCATTTCTTTACCTTTTTCCAAGGCAAGCATATCGTATGGAAGGTTAAAACTGGTGGCAAAAACATACTGGTCGAAACAAAGAGACCCAAAATCGTAATTTCCGCTGTGGAAAAGTTCCAGATATCTTGGATTAAATGGCAAACGGTATTCTCCTACTTTCAGTTTAAGTTTTTCTCCTATCAAACGCCTGGCGCAGCGTTCAATAGACTTGTATACGTCTCCTCGCCAGTCACATTTTTGCAACACCCCGTCAAAAAGGGACCAATTACCAGAATAAATCGAATCGTCGTCTCTTAATTCCAATAAAACTTTGTGGTCTTTTGACTCGATCAACAGCGCCACTGCTGTCGGTTTCATAATAAATAAAAGGATGCTAAAAATTAAAAACTTGAAATAGGATTAAAATCTGAGATTCTGTGCAGAAGTTCAGGTACGGATTGCGGATACTAAATTTTTAAATATAAGCTTCTACAATAACTGCTATAGGCAAATTAATGGTGCAGAAAATGGCAGGTTGCGATGGAGTCTGCTCAACATGCGCTTGGTACGATATTGAGAAGAAGCTGAAAGAGCAGATGAAGAAGACGAAGAAAGATTCTGCGGACAAGGATAACCCGCAGAAAGATTGAAGTTTATTTACTCCTAATACTAAAGAATATTACGAATCCGATTTGGAGCACGATGAATTTTTGGCGATATATAAGAAAAAACAGTGTGGTTTTGTGGATTTTAAGCCGAAATTAAAGGAAAAAAGATGGAACAAAGCCGCCGAACAAAAGATTTTTGACGAATGGCAGCGAAAGAAGCTCTATGTTTTCAAGAAACGCGATCGCCGGCCATTATATGCCATTGACACACCACCGCCTTACGTGAACACTCCTATACATATAGGCCACGCGTATACGTATACGATAATGGATGTCATTGCTAGGTTCAAGCGCATGAGAGGCTTTAATGTGTTGTTCCCGTTAGGCTTGGACAAGAACGGTTTGCCTATTGAAGTGCAGGCAGAGAAGAAGTTTGGAATAAGCATGCAAGAAACTCCACGCGAGATTTTTATCAAGAAGTGCAAACAGCTGATTGAAAAAAGCGGTAAAGAATCGATAGACAGCTTCCAAAGGCTTGGTATGAGCTTTAACAGCTGGAAAAAGCAGTACGATATAGGCGGCCAGTACGATACAGACGATAAAGAATATCGCCGCATGACTCAAGAGACTTTTATCAATCTGTGGAAGAAAGGGCTTGTTTACGAAGACGTCAAACCGACTAATTATTGCCCTGAGTGTGGTACAACAATATCAGACGCAGAAGTCGAATATAAGGAAGAGCAGGCCACGTTATATTACATAAAATTCTACGTAAGGGAATCTGCAAGGGCAATGGGAGAATACGTAACAATTGCTACCACACGGCCAGAGCTACTGTGTGCGTGCAAGCTGATATTGTACAACCCAGAAGATGTGCGGTACTTGCATTTGGAAGGCCGGACCGCTGTTGTGCCGATATACGGCAACGAGGTCACTATAATGCCTCATCCTTATGCCAAACCTGATTTCGGAACAGGTCTTGTGATGATATGCAGCTTTGGCGATTATTCAGACGTGCGTATACTCAGAGAGATGGACATCGGCCCGACATACGCAATAAACGCCAAGGGCCGTATGACAAAGGCTGCTGGTAGATATAAGGGCATGACTGTAAAAGACGCCCGTGATGCGATTGTAAAAAGTTTAAAGGCAAAAGAACTGATCGAAAAGCAGAAGAGCGTCACACAAAGGCAGCCTGTATGCTGGAGGAGCAAGAATCCGGTAGAGTTTGTCCCTATGAATGAGCTGTATCTGAAACAACTGGAAGTTAAGGAAAACATGCTAAATATAGCGAACAGCATGAAATTCTTCGCTCCAGACAGTCGGCAGATACTCATAGACTGGATAAACTCTATAAACATAGACTGGGTCCTTTCGCGCAGGCGTTATTATGGCACTGAAATACCTTTATGGTATTGCAACAACTGCAAAGAAACAATCGTTCCGCCTCCTGGAAAATATTATCAGCCTTGGAAGCAGGGCCCTCCTGTAAAGAGCTGTCCGAAATGCGGCGGCCGTAAATTCACAGGCGAGATACGCACGTTTGATACTTGGTTCGATTCGAGCAGCTCCGAGTATTACATTCTTGGTTATCTGTGGGACAAGAAGTTCTGGGAGAAGAGCATGCCATGTACGCTGCGGCCTCAGGGCAAGGAAATCATACGCACATGGCTTTACTTCTCGTTGCTTAAGGCCTGGCTGCTTGACGAGTTGCAGGCGTTTGAGGACTGTTGGATAAACCATCATGTGGTCGACGACAAAGGCGAGAAGATGAGCAAGAGCGTGGGCAACATCGTCGATCCGCAAGAGATCCTAAAGCGTTACGGTGCCGAGGCCTTTAGGACATGGGTTTGTTTGGAAGGCGACATAACCAAAGGCGACATACGATGCAGCTTCGAACGTATAGAAGGGACGTCCAAATTCCTCACTAAGTTTTGGAACATATCGCGCTTCATATCAGCATTCCCACAACCAGACAAACGTAAGGCAAAACTGCAACCAGCAGACAAATGGATACTGGCAGAGCTAAACGAACTTGTGAGGTTTGTTGAAGAAAAGTACGATTCGTACAGCTTTAGTGAAGCTGCAATGGCTGTTCGTGATTTTGCATGGAACTTATTCGCTGCACATTACATAGAGATGGTAAAGCCGAGGGCGTATAGTGTGGATGAGAAGGTAAGGCGTTTGAAAGACGTGCCTGCAACAACTCAGGCTGCTTGGTATACGTTGCACGAATGCCTGCGTACGCTAGACCTTTTACTGGCACCGATAATCCCGTTTATGGCTGACAAGGTATGGCTAGACATCTACGCCAAGAGCAAAAAAGACAGCGTACACACAGAAAGCTTCCCGCCTGCATCAAAGACCGACAAAGCCACGAAAAAAGTGCTGGAAACCGGTAAAGAACTTATGGATTTCAATTCGCTTGTGTGGAACACGAAGAAAGAAAAAGGACTCTCGTTACGCGACCCTATTAACATAGTGATACCTAAGAAACTGAAACCGTTCGCTCACGACCTTACATTGATGCACAACATACGAAAAATGGAAAAGCCGAAGACCGAAGATGTAAAAGAAGAGCCAAGAAAACCAGAGCCTGCTAAAACAAAGCCAGCCAATAAAAAGCTGGCCAAAGAAAAGGAAGCCAAGAAAAAACCAAAACCAAAAAAGGTCAGAGTAAAAAAGGCCGTAAAGAAAATAGCTGTTAAAAAAGTTCCGAAAAAGAAGACGGCCAAAAAAGCAAAAAAGACAGCCAAGAAAAAGCGCTGACATTCTTCTTATGGTTGAATCTGCGTAGCTGATAGTATGTCTAACAAAAACAACTCAAAAGGCAACAAAGAAACCAAGGGAAAAGCTAGCTCGGCCTCTAAACAACTGGACGAAAAGAGCAAACGCGAAATAAAGAAGAAGATAAAGGAGCTTGAGCATATCCGCGGCCGGCACACCGAGCTGGTAAGCGTATACGTACCGGCCGGTTACAGCATAACAGACATAATCGGCCAGCTGAAGAACGAGCAAGGCACTGCTTCGAACATAAAGAGCAAGGCCACGCGCAAAAACGTAATGGACGCGCTCGAAAAGATAATACAACATCTGAAAATATTCAAGGCCACGCCGCCAAACGGCCTTGTCGTTTTTGCAGGCAACGTGTCAGAAACAGAAGGCAAGCAGGACATACAACTATGGTCTTTTGAACCGCCTGAGACTATGCGCACGAAAATATACTGGTGCGACCAGACTTTTGTGCTTGATCCGTTAAGAGA
>Ga0209636_10005536_pt1 | contig 12884 bp, 17 predicted proteins | sample DeeMarSWOR152_54_FD_187464 | JGI IMG/M metagenome (GOLD analysis project Ga0209636, IMG submission 187464) | Marine sediment microbial communities from White Oak River estuary, North Carolina - WOR-1-52-54 (SPAdes) (version 2) | ecosystem: Environmental > Aquatic > Marine > Intertidal zone >...
CCTTATCATTAATTTGTTCATAAGATATGTTTTTACTTTTCAATTCATTTATTTGTTCATAACTCAAAAAATGATCCGTATAAAACAATCTACAAATTTGACAATACCACAAGCCACCGTATCTTTTACCATCTACATCAAAAAGTACACTTAAAGGTCTAATATTGCATGGATTACCACATTTTTTACAATAAAGCCATTCTAACATTAAAACCTCCCATGCTTGTTATTATTATTAATAAAAATTTGTTTAATCTTACTGATCTCTATTTCCTTGATCCCATTAGGTAATATCATAGTAATATAATCCTGGTTAACCCGGGTTATAGTTCCAGAATAATAAAAAAGACGGTCTTCAACCCAGTGTGGTATTCCTACACTAACGTGTTTATTGAGAAATGGTAAGATTTCGTTTACATTCACTATTATCCCCTCTTTTTTCTAATTCCTTATCTACTCTATTTATTTCTTCTAAAATTTTATAAAAAGTTTCTTTACTGTAAACTGGTGTGTTAGTATTGCTAAAATGTTTTTTATGAAAATTTATTAAAAATTCATTACTCATTTAATATTCACAATTCGTAAATATCGTTAGACTATTTAAGTTTTGAGGTTAAATCAATAAATATGATATTTTAATTAAGTTATAGTAGTAAATTAACTAAGTTTATCTAAATTAAATGATAAATAAAAATAATGAAATTAAAAATGGTTTGTGGTTGCCTGAGTTGTGAATATCAAATGAATAATATCAAATTGATTCTCAGGCAAACTCCTCCCTGATTATGAGGATGCTACGCAAACCAATCACTCATATATATCTAAAAAGTATTAATAATTTACTAAAAGATAAAAAAGATGGGTTTTTTTAGATTTGTTTTAGTTTTTGTTCAAGTTTACTAGAATACAAATCTATTAATTTTTTAAGAGTCTCCATATCACTAAGGTTTAATTGTTTTTCCATGTTATTTTTCCATTTAAGAAGTTCTTGGTTCTCTTTTTTTAGTTGATCTATTTCTTTATGTGTTTCTGTAAGGTCTGGGTTTGTTTCAAAAACAGTTATTTCATCTTTATGTTTCATGTATTCCTCATCTAGTTGTTCATCTGAATATTGACGGTATTCCTTGTTTCTAGGTGTAATATGTCCACTAAAGAAATCTCCAAATTCTTTATCTCCGAAGTGAGTAAGAAAATAACGTCTTAAACAGTGAGTACCAAAAACAGGTTTATGCGTGTTAGGATCAAGCTCATATAATCCTGCGTTTTTTACCATAGTTGTCCATATAGCGTTTGCTGTGCCTGTGTCCATTGGGAAAACCTTATTCATGTCTAGTTCTTTTTTTCTTCGATGTTTCCCACGATCTATTCTTGTTTTTATGAATTTATCCCTTTGATCTAGGTATTCTTGTAATAATTGTTTTGTTTCTGGTGTTATCCTAGTTTTTACTACATATTTTTGTTTAGTATGTGGATAAAATATTCTAGGGCAATCATGTTTCATGTCTATGTTTTGAAATATTGTTTCTATTACTTGTTCTATTCTTTGACCACTTGTAAGTTGAAACATAAAGAGTGCTTTAGATTCTGGGTTACTGTAACTAAAAATCCTTAGTAGTTGTTCTTTAGTTGGTGTTTTAGTATTGGTTATACTATAATTACCATGCCCGTTTTTTTGTAATTTTATAAACACATCATCAAGTTCAAAGGTTTTATTATGTATTAAAAACATTTTTATTGCTGTAAGCCAAAGATATGGTGTTTTACCATGTGCTTGTTGGTTTATGATCTGCCAGTACTCTGTTAAATCCTTTTCAAGATTATCCAGGTATTGTATTTTTTCTTTTTTATTTAATGTCCTGGTGTCTTTTACATAATGGTCTACATCTTTTATTTTCATATATTCAAAATATCTTACCAGGTGTAAACGATAAGCTCTGTATGTTGATTTCCTATTCTTGAGTGTGTTTAGGAATTTGTTTAGTTTTTTTGATTGGTTGAGGTATTTTTCATAATCATATTTTCTTAATGCCATTAATTTCACCAATAATGTAATAGCAACCAAATTTATAAACTTTTCTTATTATCATTAAGTCTTGTTTTCACGAATGTCCATTGTCATCATGCCATGTTTCATGATGATTATAGTGTTCACCTTTAGGTGCTATTTTTTGAAGTATTCTTGGAAGATCTTTTTTTAAACCCGGTTCATATTCAATAGTTGTGATACCACCAGTTGAACCTGGTACAAATACCAAACATATACCTTCTTTTAACTTAGATTCAGATACTACTCTCTGGACATGTTCTGTTATATCTATTATGTCATTTTCACCTTTGGATTTAATGTTTATTTCACTATTATATACAGCCATAGAATACCCAAATGTTAGAATATAGTTATAAATTTAGGGATTCAACTTTCTTTATTTATTATAATACTCTCCTTAAAAAAGGATTATATGTAAGGTTTAAAAAAATAAAAATCATTTTTAAATGTATTTTTTACTTAACTATTACCTTGTTTGGAAAAGCTCTTAATATTATTGGTTCAACTTCTTCTCTTCTTTTTTATGAATTAATTTTGAAATATTTGATTTGAGGAAGAAAAAATGCTACTACCTATTTTTTCTTTCATTTTTATTCAACTTTGTTCAAGGAATTTCAATTCTATCAAATAATTTCTCAATTTCAACAATAGATAACCCATCTTCTTTATATCTTGGAAAACCAAGTTTTTCAACATAATACAAAAATTTTAAAAGTTGTTTACCGTAACCACGGAGAATCACTGTTAAATCAGTATTTCGTTCTTGATAAATTCGATATTTTTTTGAAATCCTACCTAAATCAATATTCTTTGATTTATTTATATCATCAATTATATGTGCAAATTCGTGTGCTAATCCACCTTCAATAACCATGATTGATGCTTTTCTCATTGAATTATCAATTTCGATACAATATCCTTCTGATTTAAAAGGAACTAAAACAAAACAACTATCTTTAATATCATTCCATTCTATTTGTATATCTTCATCTGAAAGCTCTGGAAAACCTTTTTTTATCACATTATTTTTGATCTTATTAATATTTATTTTTATCACCCAATTTATATCCTTCCACAATCTATTTTTTCTGTATATGTTTATCAATTTCAGCATTTGTTTTGATATTAATTTCATCATAATAAAAGTTCATTTAATAATCCTTTTTAATACATCTAAAATTTAATTTTTATTCCAGCAGCATTCCTTTTAAAAATACCAAAATCATCAATATATTTTAACATTTTTTCATCAAAAACAGGGCCTTCTTTACAAACTCTTAACCCTTTTCCGACACAGCATTGTCCACATAGGCCTATCCCACATTTCATATATCGCTCTAATGACGCTTGAAAAGAAATATTTGAACAAATTTTATACAATTTTTTCATCATCAACTCAGGTCCACATGTAATTACAGAGTCAAATTTATTCTTCTTTATAAGATCATCTGCAAGATCTGTTGCTAAACCCTTAAAACCTTTAGAACCGTCATCTGTTGTGATAAAGAGTTCTAAACCAGATTTTTTAAGTCTATTTTCAAAAAATATTTCATTTTTATTTTTTGCAGCTAGAATCACAGTTGTTGATATTTTTTTGTTTAAAATCTCTTCAGCAACAGGTGCAATCATTGCAATACCTGTTCCGCCCGCTACTAAAAGAATATTTTTTCCTTCTATTTTAAAACCATTACCATAAGGGCCTCTAACACCAATTTTATCTCCTTCATTTAATTCGAATAATGCTTTTGTTGCATCACCAACTTTTTTAAAAGTAATACCTTTTACATCTTTTTCTATATAGGAAACACTCATTGGTATTTCATCAACACCAGGAATCCATAACATGAAAAATTGCCCGGGTTTTATAATACCTGAATATTCAAACATAATTGTTTTTACATTAATGGTTTCATCTTTTATTTTTATAATTTTTGTAATTTTTGGATAATTCATAAATGTGCTACTCCAATAATTTCTGATAAATTATTATATCCTTGTTCTACCATCCATTTTTCTATTTCATCACAAATAATTTTGAATATTTCAACACCTCTATAATAAATTCCTGAACCGATTTGAACAGCTGATGCTCCTGCTAAAAAATATTCAATTGCATCTTCTCCAGTGGTTATTCCTCCAACACCAATTACGGGTATATCAACATTTTTTGAAATTTCATATACACATCTTACACCTATAGGTTTTATCGCTTTACCTGAATATCCGCCTATTTTATTTGAAAGAACAGGTATTTTTAATTCAATATCTATTTTCATTGCTTTTATAGTATTAATAGCTACTATAGCATCGGCATTTCCTGCTTCAGCTGATTTAGCTATATCAATAATATTTGTTGTATTTGGTGAAAGTTTTACAAAAACAGGAATTTTTATATTATCTTTTACCTTAGAAGTTATATCTTTTACTAGTTTTGTATCAGACCCTATTTCAAGCCCATAACCTTTTGCATGTGGGCAACTTAAGTTTAATTCGACAGCATCTGCACCAAATTTTTGCATTTTTTCAGCAAGTTTTACAAATTCTTTTTCATTTTTGCCAAAGATACTACCAATAACTGGAATATTTGATTTTTTTAAATCATATAACTCTTCTTGGAAGGTCTCAATTCCAGAATTCGGCAATCCCATAGCATTTAAAATTCCATGATCAAGTTCTACTAAAGTTGGATTGGGGTAACCATTGCGTGGTTCTAAACCTATAGATTTAGTTACAATAGCTCCAACACCAGAGTTAAAAATACGTTGCATGCTACCTGCATCTTCATCCATTATACCAGATGCTAAAATGGTCGGATTTTTTAGTTTTAAAGAGGCGATATTTGTGGTTAAATTTACCAGATTAACACCTCAACCTTAAAGTAAAAACTATTATAAGAAAGTTGGCTTTTATAAAGCAAAGACTTAAAAAAAGTAATTTAAATCCCTATACCTCAATGATTAATACTTGATTAAATTTATATTGAGTAAAATCATTATTTTCTTTATTTATAAAGAATAATTAAAAAATAGACCTTCATAGTTTATGAATTTATATGTATCTTATAACAAAATGGTTTGGAACATTTCTACTGGATAAAAATGGAGTAAAAGAGAAAATACTATTTCCGAAAAATGTAAAATCCATATCAAATAGAATTCTTAAAATAAAAAAAAATGAGATATTAATAGAAGAAAAAAAAATTTTACAAAACATTAAACCTATAAAAGTAAACGAAAAAAGATTAAGAAAACTTGGAGAATATAAACCCAATGATCCTTTGTTTAAAAAATTTGAGATTAATCCTGAGGATTTTGGTTTTTCAAATGATTTGTTACAAAAAGTCAATTTGATTATTACTAAAGAGAAAATAGAGGAAGAGTTAGGATCCGAAGATCTTCAGATAATTCAGATGATAAATACTCTAAATGATTTTATACAAATTTCAAATTTATTATCCGAACGACTTGAGAACTGGTCATTAATTCCAACTTCAAATGAAAAAATTCAACCTCTGAAAAATGTTTTATCTATTATTAATAATGAAATAAAATCTTTAGAAAAACAAATTGAAAATAATATGAGGAAGGTTTCTCCAAATGTGACAAATCTAGTTGGTTCATTAATTGGTGCTCGTCTAATTGCATTTTCTGGTGGTTTAAAAAAACTTGCAATGTTACCTTCTTCCACAATACAAGTACTTGGTGCTGAAAAAGCTCTTTTTAGATATAAAATGGAAGGAGGTAAACCTCCCAAGCATGGTGTTATTTTTCAACATTCATATATTAATAAAAGTAGTAAGAAGATTAGAGGAAAAATTGCAAGAATTTTTGCATCAAAAATTTCTGTTGCCGCAAAAGCAGATGCTTTTACAAAGAGGAATATTTCAGATGATCTTAAAAAAAATTTGGAGATTAGAATAAAAGACATTAAAATTAAGTAAAGATATTAAGTAAATTGTTGTTTTGTTATTTTTGTGACTTAAATATTTATGATGGAGAATTTGAATTTACATGGCTGAATTAAAAACGGTATTTAAGGACCTTGGTAGGATTATGATTGCTATTAGTGTTATTGCCCTACCTACTCTATTAGTACCTTTATATTTTGGTGAGATGTATGCATTACCTCCCCTAATTATTACTTCAGCTATATTCTTTCTAATTGGTTTTCCATTATCTACTATTTTTAAAAATGCTAGCCAAACTGATTTTAAATCAGCAATGGTTACAGCTGCTTTATCATGGGTTATTATTCCAATTGTTAGTACTATTCCTTTTTTAATGATTGGTTTTGATAAAACTAATCCTGCCCTTTCTATGGACTTTCTCTCTTCATTGTTTGAAACTATGTCTGGTTGGACTGGAACAGGTCTTACTATGATAACTCGTCCAAGTCTTCTTTCTTATACTTTACAATTTTGGCGTACCTATATGCAATGGATTGGAGGTGTTGGAGTAATTATTTTAACTCTTGCTATTCTTGCTAGACCTGGTGTTGGTTCTTTTATTTTGTATAGATCAGAGGCTAGGGATCAAAGAACCCATCCATCTATTATAAAAACAGTAAGAACTATCTGGTGGATATTTCTATTATTTACAATAATAGGTGTTATTGTCTTAACTATTATAGGTATGGTTACGTCTGATGGTATGAATCCATGGCAGTCTCTGAATCATGGTATGACTGTTATTGCTACTGGTGGTTTTTCGGTTACAGATGATAGCGTAATGGGTTTCGGAACACTAACACAATTTATAATGGTAATTTTAATGATACTAGGTGGTATTGCTTTTATTGCTCATTATGATTTATTAAGAGGAAAAATAAAAAAATTTCTTTCTGATGTTCAATTTCAGGCTCTTACTATTATCATAATTTTTGGAGTTATAGTTGTTACATATATTAATCTTAATAATCTGAATCTAAATTATAGTAATAACTTACTCCTTTCATTAAAAGACTCGGGTTATCAATTCGCCTCTGCAATAACTTGCACAGGTTTTAATTCAGTTAATATTGCCGAGTGGAGTGAATCTGCAAAATTTGTTCTTTCATTTGCAATGATAGTAGGAGGAGCTGCTGGATCAACATCTGGAGGAATTAAATTATTCAGAGCAATACTTTTGAGTAAGGGAATTAGTTGGAGAATAAAACGTTCTATTTCTTCACCTAGAAGAGTTATTGTACATAGATTTGGTGGAAAACCATTATCAAATGAAGATGCAATGGACTTAATAAATGAAGCAGCAATTATTTCTTTTATTTGGATAATATTACTTTTTGTCGGGGTAATTATTATTTCAAATTATTATCCCAATGAGTCTCTGGGCAATATATTTTTTGAAGTATCATCAGCCCAAGGAAATGTAGGTTTATCCACAGGAATTACTAATATGGGAATGCAACCAGTTGCTAAAACTATGCTTATTTTAAATATGTGGATAGGTAGATTGGAAATAATACCTGTGATAGTTCTAATTAGATCTATATTTAATTTTAGAAAAAATATCCTATAAAAATTTTAGATTTATTTTTCTTTTTTTAATAATTCAAACTGTTCATCTTGTAATTTTTTAATGTAAAAATCTAACTGTTGAATCGCTGTTAAAAGTCTATATATTTCTTTATCTTCAGGTGAAGGAGGAACCAGATCTTGAGGACTTGCTTCTTTCTTTTTATGAAATTCAGATTGTTTGTATTCATCTTTGAGGATTTCACGTGCCTGTTTAAGAGTTTTTATTTTCTCTGTAAGTTCACTAATTTTCTCCATTGCATCTATCCCTCCATGTTTAAATTCGCAATTATTGTAATAAATTTTATACTAAAATACTTTTACTTAAAATAAAGCATTTTTAAACCAGTCTGATTGTCATCTTTCCTTTTTGCATTTATATCTATTTTCAATAATACAATTTCAGCGGTAACACTCACTATACCTTTGAAAAAATGACCCCCCTATTACGCTCTTACTTTCATCACCTAAAACAGCATGCATATGAATTATATACTCGCTATCATCATTGCATATGTTTCCATTTAATGACAGAATTTCAAGAGGTTTTTTGAAAACCTCTTTGATATATTCTCCTTTTTCTTTGAAATATCCTAACTGAACATTTTTAAGTTGCCCTATACCAGATATAATTATTGCTGTTTTAACGTTATATAAATTGCATGCTTTTTTAATTTGTTTATTAACATCCTCATTAGTAAAAAGTCGTAAAAAAATTATATCTTGCTTTTCTTTACTCTGCATAATATCCTTCCTTTAATTTTAGGTAAATAAACTTAATACTTATAAAGATAAATATTAATTAAGTTTTAAAATGTCAAAAAAAGAAGATATAAAAAAAATAGGTGATTTAGTAAAAAATTGTAAAAAATGTATTTTACATAAAACAAGAAATAAGCCTGTTGTTGGTGAAGGTTGTTTAGAAGCAAAAATAATGTTGATTGGAGAAGCACCTGGCTATAATGAAGATATCAAGGGTCGACCTTTTGTAGGAAAAGCAGGAAAGATACTTGATGAATTGTTGAAATCAATTGATTTAAAAAGAAATGATGTATTTATTGCTAATATTCTAAAATGTAGACCACCAAAAAATAGAAATCCTCTAAGATCTGAAATTAATAATTGCAAAAAGTTTCTTGATATGCAGATTGACAAAATTCAACCAAAAATTATTGCGCCTATGGGGGGGTTTTGCTACTTATTATATTTTTAAAAAATTTGATTTAAAAATTGATAAAATTAGTAATATTCATGGAAGAATCTATAATGTTAGCAATATCAACGGTGATATTAGAATAATACCTCTATACCATCCTGCTATTGCCACTTATAATGTAAAAACAAAAAAGATTTTATTTGAAGACTTTAAATTAATAAAAAAAGTCTTTGATGAATGTTAATTGTTCTATTTAATAGCCAAATCTTTTTAGATAGTCAATATATGTTTTATTTTTTGTGAATTAAATAAATTCGAATATACTTGATTCTTCCTGAAAAAAATATAGTTCAAAATATTTAATATCATAAAGGATACCTTAAAAATATTTTCCAAAAAAAACTCAATATTTACTTATAAATAAAGTTATAAAGTATAAATTGTTTTTAGTATTGAGAAATTAAATGAGGGAGGTATATGCTAACTTATGATGTAGTTGTAGTTGGCGCAGGTCCTGCTGGCTCAACTGCGGCAAAGTTTTTATCAGAAAACGGTGTAAAGGTTCTTCTTATTGATAAAAGCAAATTTCCAAGGGATAAACCATGTGGTGGTGGTATACCAATCAGAACATTAAAAAAATTTAAATATATTGAGGAAAAAAATCTTATTGAATCTTATTCATATGGGGGATGTCTCCACTCTATTTCACCTAAATGCATGTTAGAAATTCCAAAAAATAAACCACTTATTGGTATGGTCCTTAGGAAAAAATTTGACTACGGATTAGTAAAATTAGCTATGGATTGTGGTACAACATTTTTTGATGGAAAAACAGTTCAGAGTATAAATATTTTAGATGATAAAGCAGATATCAAATTATCAGATGGTTCAGAAATTGAATCACAAATAGTTATTGGTGCAGATGGAGTTTGGAGCACTATTGCAAAACAATGTAATTTAAGAAGTGCTAATACAGATATTGGCCTGAGTCTTTTTCAAGAGATACCCATAAGCACTGATTCACTTGATAAATATTATACAGAAAAAAGAGTTATACATGTATATTTAAAAATTCAAGGTCTTGTTGGATATGGATGGATTTTTCCAAAGAAAAAACATCTAAATATTGGAATCTGTGAATTTGAACCAAATGCAAACAAGCAAAAAAACAGAAAAAATTTAAAGAATATATTCAACGATTTTATTGAAATTCTAAAACAGGATAAATTGATTCCTAAAAATATAATATATAAAAAATGTAGAGGAGCTGCATTACCTTTAAAACCGATAACAAAAACTTATACAAACAGAGTTATTCTTTGTGGAGATGCTGCTGGATTAATAAACCCAGCAACGGGTGAAGGTATAGATTATGCTATGTCATCAGGTCAGATTGCTTCAGGTGTTATTGTTGACGCATTAGAAGCAAATGATACAAGCTCAAAATTTTTATCAAAATATGAGTTAATCTGGAAAAAAGATTTTGGTAAAGACATAAAAATTTTTTTACGTGCTCAGAATGGATGGAGAACACAAGGTACAAAACTTATTAAACTTGCAAGTAAAGATAAAAAAATTGCAGATGTAGCTATAGAAATAGCAACTGGTAATTTAAGTGTCAGTGAATGTAAATTCCAATTAATTAGACGTTTTTTATTCCTTTATTTAAAAAATCTTTTACATATAAATCGATAATGATTAATATTTTTAGAAAATACTAATAAATATCTCACTTTTTTCACTTAAGAAACAAAAATATTAGTTATATAAATAAAGCTAGTTTTTTAATTATATAGATTTTTAAATAAGATTGTGTTATCATAAGAATATATGGCAAAAACAGGACACTCAAATCAAAGAATAGGTGTGTTTGTGGATGTTCAAAACATGTATTATTCTGCAAAACATTTATACAGAAGTAAAGCAGATTTTAAAACAATATTAAAAGAAGCTATTGCTGACAGAAAACTTATCAGAGCTATTGCTTATGTTATAAAAGCAGATATTAAGGATGAAAACACTTTTTATGATGCATTATCTGAAATGGGTTTTGAAGTAAAATCAAAGGAACTACAAGTGTTTTATGGTGGCGCTAAAAAAGGAGACTGGGATGTAGGCATAGCTATGGATGTGATGAGGTTAGCACCAAAACTTGATACTATTATTTTAGTAAGTGGAGATGGAGATTTTTCAGATTTATTAGAACATGCAAAAAGTCTTGGTTGTAGAACAGAAGTAGTAGCATTTGGTAAAACAACTTCTTATAAACTTAAAGAAGTTGCAGATTTATTTGTAGACCTAGATGAAAACACAAAATATCTATTAAAAAAACGAAAAAAATAAATTATATCCTTTTTCTTATAAACTCTAATAATTCTTCTTTTGTAAAGGGCTTTTTTAAAAAATTTTCCTCAGCACTTGTATCAATGTTACTTTTTGATTTCGGTTTCATAGAAAAAAAAGCTGGTATTTTACTGTTGGGAAAACGAGTGCTGATTAAAATTAAACTAAAATTATTTTCTTTGTCATTTTCCATTATTTCAAATGCCGTTCGATTATTATCAACGGTAACAACTTCTAAATCCTCCTGTTTTAAACAGGATTTAACATTTTCAAGAATACTAATTTCATTATCAACTACCATTATAGTTTTGATTTTCCCACCTGTGATAATATCAGTATTATAAACTTAAACTTTTCCTGTTTAATTATTAATTCATAATTTTAGTAAATTAGACATAAAACTAGTAATATCTTTTATGCCAGGAGGTAAGGGTTCTGGAGAAGAAATATAATATGCTGCAATAGAGTTTGCGAAGAATAAACGCTCATCGATATTAAATTTTAAAATATCTGCGAAAATATTTCCAGCATTCCATATATCTCCTGCTCCCGTGGATCTATATTTATTCTCGATATTTATTGTTGGAATAAAAGTAAATTTTTCGTTAGTACTACATGAGAAATTAGCTGTATGCAGGTCTATTCTAGCGCTAACTTTCTTTTTTAATGAGTTAATCGCTTTTATAGCATCATCAATTGATTTTATTTCAAATCCACTGTAGTAAGATAATTCTATCTCGTTTAATCCGAGAATATCTAAATTTGGATTGGATAGTACATTATTTGTTAGATTTAGAATTTCATTTTTTCTTGATGAGGGATCACCTGTATCAAAAAATGTCTTAATATTGAATTTCTTTGCATATTTAAATGCATTTTCTGCTAAATCTGTACCCCTCTTATTTAAATTCCAATTTGTAACACATAACATATCCGATTTTGAAATTAATTCTTTATCTTTTTCAGTTAAAATATCAAAAGAAAAATCTTTTACAGATCCTGCATCACCTATCATTATATTTGTATGTTTTTTTCCGAATTCTAATGCTGTAGTAATTGCTAATTGCCCATCTATTTTTACTCCTGATAAATCAACTCCTTTTCTACCAAGAAAATAATCTAATAAATACAGACCTAATTCATCGGTTTTACATATCAAATGTGAGCTTAAACCAAGTTTTGCAAGTGCTAAAGCAGTGTTTGATGCATTGCCACCTTGACTAATTTTTTGTTTAATTTCTGGAATATTTCCTCCACCTTGTTTATATATATTTTCAATTTTAGGGATATTATCTTCAAATTCATCAAAAGTTAAAAAATGATCTATAAAAAAATCAGGAAGTAAAACAATGTGATAATCTAAAAGTAATTTTTTGTCAATATCTTTTAACCTATCAATTACTCTTTTTATAAGTTTTATATCAAATTTTGTCATTAAACATAAATAAATAATTATTAGTTTAAAATATTGTTTGAATTTTTTAAATAAGGGGGGCAAAAGAGGGGGCCCATGACACAAGAAGAGGTGAAACAAAAAATTTTATGACCCCCTCCACGTGAGTTTTCTCAATCTAATTTCGTGATTTTTTAACTGTTTTTTTCAGATTTGGATATTGATTGTTTTTTCTTTCAAACCTTTTTATATCATTAATAATTTTTATATTATTCAATTTGTTGTCTCTCCTATTAAATGATTTTTTGTATCATTGCTATTTTTATTAATAATAGTATATAAGTATAACTTATAATAACGTCAAAAATGAAAACTATAAATTTGGTAAAATATCATATATTTTGCTTGTTTCTTAACTAAGGCATTAAAGATT
>Ga0209636_10005538_pt1 | contig 12884 bp, 15 predicted proteins | sample DeeMarSWOR152_54_FD_187464 | JGI IMG/M metagenome (GOLD analysis project Ga0209636, IMG submission 187464) | Marine sediment microbial communities from White Oak River estuary, North Carolina - WOR-1-52-54 (SPAdes) (version 2) | ecosystem: Environmental > Aquatic > Marine > Intertidal zone >...
TAGTAGCTTCTGATGGTTTATACATAGGAATAAAGACTTTTACTTTAGGCTTTGAATCCACAAAAGATAAATATATGTCATCTAAACTGCCATCAGGGAATACAGCAAAAGGCTCTAGTGAATCCTTGGAAGTTTGTGATCAGCCTTTGGATTGATCACACTTCCTTGTATGGATCACAGCCTGCTATAGTATTCCCTTATACTATATCTATTAGTACCTTATTTTGTTTGGGTTCTGGACTATTCTGTTCAATGAAAACCTTGTTTAACTAGGAATAGCATCTTCTATAGTAAAATTGGATAGAGCTTATATCATAGAAAATGCATAATAGTGCTCTGATTGAGCATGAAGAAGATTGTTTTGGTAGCTTTTGTATTGGTTCTCTTGTCATCGACATTGATTTCAAGGTTACCCGCACTTGTTGAGACACATTCTGCAAACATAGTTGTCCCAGATGATTATGAGAGAATTCAGTGGGCTATAGGTAATGCTAGTGATGGAGACACTATTTTCGTTAGAGCAGGAACGTACTATGAACATGTGACCATAGACAAGCCAATATCGCTTATCGGAGAGAATAGAACCACCACGATCATAGACGCTAATGACGAATCAGAGGCTGCCATCAGAATAGAAGCAAGTAATATTTCCATAAGCGGGTTCACGATACAAAACGGAGGTATGCAGGGGGTTTTATGTTCAAACGAGAGAGACAACAAAATTGCAAGAAATATAATAGCGGGTTCTTTTCGCGGAGTCTGTTTTTGGAACTCCACTAACATTAAGCTAGAGGATAATATAATAGAAAATAACACTCATTGAATTTGTTTGAACGGGGTTATATCGACTGAAATTGCTGAAAACACGATAACTGAAAACACTTTTGGAATACGGTTGGATAATTCAAACGGCATCTGCATAAAGGAAAACGTCATTGAGGAAAACAGACAAGATGGGCTCTTTGTCTTTTGTTGCAAAAGCACTTCCATTGCCCACAACATAATAGTTGGTAGTCCTGAGTATGGTATGTGGTTATATCAATCAAGCGCCACAGCGATAATCGCTAACATTTTTGAATTTAATTATATAGGCATAGCATTGGAGTGGGCGTTCGACCATAACATAATAGCTTGCAATATTTTATCTGGAAACAATGCGGGTATCGGGTTATACCAATCTTCCAACAACAACATCTTAAACGCTAACATAATTACAGAAAGCATCTGGGGCATAAATTTAGCGGACTCGAACGAAAACATGATATTCGAGAATACAATAGCCAACAACTCTCGTGGTTTGACCCTTTCTTGGGGGTCTCGAAACAACACTATATTCCATAACAACTTCATCAATAATACAATTCAAGCAAGTAGTGGGGAGATATCAGCAGCAGGACAAAATATATGGGATGGTGGTTATCCTTCTGGCGGCAATTTTTGGAGCAACTATTCTAGTGTAGACCTCTATCATGGACGATACCAAAACGAAACAGGAAGCGATGGAATAGGAGATTCACCATATGTAATTAATGCAGAAAATGAAGACAGATATCCACTTATTAATTCGCACACTTTACCTGACATGCAACTTGTTTACAATGAGCTCTGTGAGCTTCTAGTCAATTACATCGAACTGCAGTCAAAATACGATAATCTAGTTGCAAGCTACAATTCATCACAAACAGAACTCGATGATTTGCAATCAAAGTACAATGCTTTAACGAACGAACTGAACATCACAAGAAACATCATGTATGCCTTTCTGATCACCAAAATAGTCTTCATAGGTACAACTGTTTACCTTGCAATAAGAAAACCCAAAGTGAAACCAGAACTAAAAACTACTTAACACCCTCTTTCTTTTTGTCTGAGATTGATGCTTCTTCCAAATTCTATTAGTTCTTAATCCAGACTTTGATAGGTGATGTAATAGTTTTTCAATGTGGAAGGAATATAGAAGAAAGATTATCTAATGTTTAAGATTCTCTATTTCTTCATCAGTCACATCTATTGTGCTATCAACATAGAGTTTTTGTCCACAAGAGACAGGTATACTATTGTAGTATATTTTTTCATCATAGCTAACCTTAAACCAAGCATTCCTATACATGGTCTCTCCTGTCACAGAACAAGAGATTTGTCAAATGACTCAGAAAGTATATCACGGCATGCGATTATACGTTTGCCAATCTTGCGGTTGGCGATGGAACTGCTTTGAGGTCAGAGAATGTCCAAAATGTGGAAAAAACAACTTAGATGAAAGAACCAAATGACACGTGCAGTTTTTAGGAAGCCCATGAAATCTCCACAAGGTTTTTGCTACAGTTCTTCATTGTGAAGGCAAAAGAAGGCAATCAATCTGTCTATTCCAGTTTTGCTAGCAAATACTCGTCAACAATGTATGTACCATAAGAAATCCCTTAAAGACTTTTCATTGTTTGCTATGGTTGATTTACAACTATCTAGAAGCACTGTAAGAACTTATAGAAGCTCCTTGAAGACTTTCTTTGAGGCTGTTAAAGACTCGGTTACAGAGAACGCTATTCGCAATTTTCTTTGCAACTACAACCAGAAACATCCTAACAAATCAACCTACTCTACTATGCTGAAAGCCTTGAGATGTTACTTCAAACGATATCTTAAGTTGGATATAGTAGACTCCTTCAAGTTTCCTAAACAACCTTACATTCCTAAGCGAGTGCCTACAAAAGAACAGCTACAACAATTCTATGCAGCGCGCGCGCGCATTCTATTCATAGTTCTGTTTCTAGCCTTCTCTAAATGGGTGTTAGAAAAAGTAGTATAGAATCATAGCTCTATGTACATTTAACTGAATCTTTGATTGGTTGTTTAAGTTTATCTCTCTCTTCTGAACGTTCTCACCATCTCTGGCATCTTGGTCACAGACTCTTTGATGACTTCCATAAGTGCTTCATTGAGCTCTATGTGCGCGCGCGCATTAGCGATTGGGGTTACATGGTAGAATTCGTAGAAACCTTCATTGTTGCTGAAGGAGAAGGGAGTTCCTTTCTCTCTCTACCATGTATCCCAAAACAAAAGGTTTTTGAAACTACAAATAAACTTTGTTAAAGATAACTGCTTTGTTTACATTAGACAATCAAGTTAAGAGTCCAATTAGCTCTTTTGATTCTACAAGCATCTTAGTACATTTAGTAACCTTTAATGGTCCATACATAGGAATAAAGACTTTGACTTTAGGTTCTGGACTATTCTGTTCAATGAAACTCTTGTTTACTGGTTCTTTGATTGTTTGTTTAAGAGATAATTAACATGTATGTATGCGTTCAAGATTTCATGTGCAGTCTCCGACTAAGATGCATCCTCCAATGCTCAGATAAGCAATAGCTGAGGAAACTCTTCTCTTAGTTTCCAATACAGTTGCTCAGAAGTTTCTAAATCATCTTTGTTATGTTTAACTATTTTTTCATACTTCTCTAAATGGAATCTAGGTATGTCTCTTCCCATTATGTCTTCATATTTTTTCTTGATCCCTAGTTTGTCTAGCCAAAAAGACATCCTTCGGAAGTCATTACCTAAGAACTGATAAAGATCGAACCATTTTCTGTCTTTGTAAAGTAATTGCCATAAATTAGCAGACCATTTTCCATGAACAGAAAGTCTGGTGGCAAGAAAAGGAACATCAAATTTCAGATTGTTGTATCCAACTATAGTCTCGAAAAGGGGAATTCTCTCAAAAATCTTCAAGCATTTAGAAATCATATCTAGTTCATCTTTCTCTTCCCACAACATACACTGTTTAATCTTCCCGTCTACCTTCATTCCGATCAGAACTATCTGATGTTGAAAAGCATCTAACCCTAGAGTCTCTATGTCAAAAACTACAACCATTTCAATTCCCATTTAGTGTATTAGAAAATAACGATCTTTAGCTTTTCTGTATTTTTGTGGGTTCTTTTAATTCTACCTTTAATGAGTTCCAAAAATTCATACATTGTAATAAAGACTATTCTGTCCAATGAAAATCTTGTTAGTTGGAACTCTATTCCAATGACCACAACTAGATCATTTCATCTTAAGATTTCTTTTCATATCTTCCACCAAACTTCGAGGTATTTTGTTTCTCTACTAGTCTTTTTGATTTCGTAACCAGCTTCCTTCAGCTCTTTGATCATTATGTCACGAGCTTCTTCGACTGAGCCCTTAAAGGGTATGTAAACTATTCCATGCATGTCAGAAGGCAACTCTACATTTCCTTTGTGTAAACAACATACTCGGTCACGTCCCAATTTGCCAATAAAGTAACCAAATTCGAGTATCACATTCTGACGTGCTCTTTCAAACACTTCATCTGCAATTCTCAAGAACGCTCTATCTCTATAATGTTTACTTTTGGGTCCTCCAATGTCATCTGGAGTTAGTATGACAAAGGCATGGCCCACGTCAGAGTATTTCTCTAGCTTCTCAACTATTGTTCTGCTACCACTCGGTTGTTCATGAAGAACTGTAGGATTAAGACCAAATTCAGAGAGCATCGCTTTTAGCTCTTTCATCGGCTTATGGTTTCTGCCATGAACTATGAAAACTTTTTTTGATGATTGAGCAATTCTTTTTTTGTGAGTCTCCTCTTCTTTGGGAAGGTCGTAGATTTTCTTCCTAATTGTTGGGAAGTCTTCTTCTTTGATGCGCGCGCGCCTAAATCACACACTGAAAAAAAAATTCTGAACCAAACGGAAGAGGTAACATCTAAGGTCTAACCCTAAATTAGCTTTCTTAACGTAAATAAAATGTTGATTTACACGTCAAAGCGTATATTCTTTAAACGAAACGCTCATGACGATAAATGTATGTTGGTTGTATACGTTAAGTGCGTTAAGAATAACCCAAAATCATCATATCGCCTCAAAAAAAGAAGGGGAATTTAGAGCTTTATTTTCGCTTTCTAAACAATTTTACCCCATCTATTTCAGTCACGTATTCGAATCCCGTTTCCACCAGCTTACACGCTTTTTCTATTGTTTCAGCTGTGGCGGAATAGAACCCATCTTCTTCATTGAAGTTAACTAGCTGAGTGTAGATCAAGGTTGTTTCCAGCTTTTTGTGTCCTAGTTGTTGCTTGACTAGAAGAATGTCCTTTGCCCTGTGGTACAACATTGTTGCATAGTAGTGTCTGAAGTCGTAAAGTCTTATTGTTCTCAGACTGGAGGCATTCAGTTTTTCCGCTATTCTATTTCTATGTTCTCTGTAGCATTTACATATCCATTTCGAACTAGGAAACGGAAACTGTTTTGGGTTCTTCACTAGGTATGTTCTAAGCATTGCAACAGTTTCATCCTTCAGTTTGAATGCTCTGGAGTTGTGTCCTTTGTATCCTTGGACATTTAGTAATCCTCTTTCCAAATCAATGTCTCTCAAAGAAATCCTAGATAATTCGTGAGGCATAATCCCAGTTTCTGAAAGAATCTTGAGAATTGTCGCATACCTGGGAGAAGCAGAAGCTATTAGCTTTTTAATTTGCTCAGTAGTTGGGATTTTAAGCAGTTTTCTTTCATGTGTATAGTATGGCTTTATCCATTGTATCCCATTAACCACAGCATAGTAATTGTAAGATTTCACTAGATTCATTTTCTGGCTATTCGCACAGTTTTTCTTAGCTATGTATTCCTTAACTGATTCTGGATTGTCTAGGTTTGAGTGCTTTGCTAGATGTTTCAGATTAAAACTTATGTTCCTTAATGTTCCGTCAGCTAATCCTCTGTTCTTAAGCTTTATTAGTGTAGTCACTATTTTGCCTTTAATGGATTCGAAACACCGTAATCCAGTATTTTGGGCCCGTGGTCTAATCAGGACTAGGACGCTGGCCTGCGGAGCCGGAGATCCGGGGCTCAAATCCCCGCGGACCCGCCAATGTTGCGGAAGAGACATGCTTCCGCGTATCAATATATGCGCGCGCAAAAAAGAGGGCGTACATGCGGCTTTAGGCGACGCTGCCTGTCGATTCTTTCAAAGATTCTGATTCTTTCTTTAGTGTAGCTACCTCTTTTTCCAGAGTTCTGATTTCTTTCGCCATAACTCGGGTCTGCTCTTCCCCCACCTTCGTAAGTTTCTCTATTTCCTCCTGAAGATTTGCCTTCTCACTTCTCAGCTTCTTGATTTGTTCTTGAAAATAGCTGAACGTTTGTGTAACTGCGTTCATGCATGATGCACATGCAAGCGTATCGTTTTCTTTTGCTGCTCTTGAAATTTCAATACCAGACATCGCTCGATCACAAATCCTACATTTCGCATTTTCAGGGTAAATTGTTTTCTGCGGAAAAGAAACGTCCACACGTAAACAAGAAAAAAATAGGCTAACACTTTCAGGTTAGCCCTATCGTAGATTTCTTTCAACTTTTTCGCCCATGAAGATTCCCATGCGCGCAAATCTCTAATGCAACTTGAAAACATATTGGTAATTCAAAAGGGAAGTGACAAAATGAGTGTTTTTGTGGTAGAAACGTATTTAGTGGCACCAGAGAAACGAGGGAGCTCAGGTCATTGATGCAGAGATTACTCCAATACAAAAAAGAGAATCCTAAGTTGTTTGAAGAGGCGAGGTCATGGAAACTTTTCGCTCAGATGTTTGGTGGCATAGCTGGTGCATACATTGAAATGTGGGAGTTTGACAGCATGGCGAACCTTGAAAAATGCTGGAAACGAGAGGATAAAGACGAAGGATTCATGAAAATTCACCAAGAGTTTTTGCAACTAATAGACCCCACTACATTCTCAATGAAAATATGGAAATCTATCATGTAAGGCCAAGGTTTCACAAAAGAACCGGCACGTGAGTATGAAGGAAAATTAGTCCGAACAGGAGAATCGTCGGATCCAAGATGGAAAGGAGAATATCCAGATCCGCTCTCTGGGTCTGGAGGTAAGGTATGAAGAAAGGCACCTGGCTCTTGTAGTTCTTGAAGGATTCTCCGTAATTTCTGGATAAATACAGTTCTTCTATGTATACCAGCAAAATGTAAGCGAATAGCTCAATAAACCACACACCAATGGTCTGTGATGAACTGAGAAATCCAATGCCAAAAGTGTTGTTTAGAATCCAGACACTCCAGCTCGTGAGACCGAGGGTTAAGAGTGCCATTCCCAAATACTGAGGATGCCTGACCAACCGATAGGGTCCTGAAGCGACCAATCCTTCCTTTCTCTTTGTTATCATATAGGCTGCGGAGTAGGCAAGGATCAAGAGGCCAATGATGACGAACACTTTCTCCAGAATAGGGAAGGGCACAAAGAAGTCAGACAATGCTCTCGGAAGGTTTACTGGAAGATTTGTCAAAAGCATGATCAAGTAACCAGCGAATTGAAGAGTCATCAAACCCGTCTAGGCAGGTAGCGATTGAACAAGAGGAACCAAGTAGACTGCAAACTTCAAGAATCCCGATCTTGTTCTTTCTTTTGCCATTTTTTCTTTTTCCTTCAGGTTATTATTATGTTCCAATATGGGTAACAAGCTAATAGCCCTATGTTTTAGAACAACCTGTTCTAATCTCTGGACAACAAACTCGCCACTCTGTCAAGAACTCCGAAGAATGACGTGCGCGAATTAAAAAATAAAAAAGAGAGGGTTATAAAGAATTTGCTTCTACTTTTTCTTTGCCATGGCAACGAATTTATCTATGGGTATGGCTGGCAAACTCATAATCTGTATGGTTCCGCGAGATCCAAGTTCTACAGAAACACGGGTGATTGCTTCGTTGTCCGGTGCCTCGACAACATTCACAAAGTCGTAAGGTCCCAGCACTGCGTATTGGGAGACAACCTTGGCGCCGAAAGCCTCGATTTCCTTGTTGACCTCTTTAATTCTTGATGGCTTTTCCTTAATTGTCTTCCTTCCCTCAGCCGTGAGGGTTGAAAGAAGAATATAGGTAGGCATATATGTGTCCTCAAAACATAGTTTTCGCGCTCTTACAATTTGTATTTTTTGGCAAAGAATATCTTTTCCCGAAATTAAATATTGAAAAAATAAGATATTGGGAACTGTTGAAAGCTTCGATGCGCGCCGCCGCCTCTCCAAAACCTTCGACGCGGAAAATGCGGAGGCTATTCATACAGGTAGCTATCCGGTTTACAACGACCTGAAAAACTTCAATCGTCATGAAACGATGAACCACAGCGTAGGCGGATGAGCAAAGGACAAAGTTCACACCAACGCCATAGACGCCTAGTTCCAGTTCTTCAGACTCTGGAAAGCGAACTTGCGCGGCTGCACCACGGAGTGCGCCCAACTATATGCAACCCATTACAACTTTCGCCGCAACAACCGCCACCCAGCTACAAAGAACAACAAAAATGTTCACGCCATAGGTGCCATCATCTCAATATGAGCGAAAATTTTATGAGAAAAAACTTATTAGCGATGGTACCCCTAGATTGAATGGATAATGAAAGGAGTTGAAAAATCCAAAAGGAGAAAGGAGTAAAATGAATCGAAAAAGAGCTTCTGATATAATTGTTCTTTCGACCATTTTGGTTGTTCTTTTGTTTGCTTCGTATGAACTTCGTCCATCGGTGTCTGCCCAGACGTCGGAAACAACTTACGTGGTGGTTGGAGGCACTATAACTTCCAGTACCCAACTAGGCATATTTCCAAAGTCAATTTGGACCATCCCATTCGCTAGCCGCCCGCCAGACTTGCGCCCTAATTCTATGAGTAATAACATAACCTTCAGCGCCCCGGATCCTACAACAGGGATCGTGACCTTGACAGTTCCGGCTGCGAGCTACGTTGGACTAGAACATGTGTTTTACGATCCTACCTCATTCTTATGGTATAATGTGAGTGTAACGATGACAGCAGATGGTTATGGCTGGCTGTTCACGGGAACCGGCACAGACCCCATTGTCGTTGATGTAGACTGTCATACCTTCAGCAATAATACAGGCGTGTATTGGCGCGCGCCTTCCCCAATGGTTGGTCAACAGGCGGCGCTTCCCGGCGAGTTTCCATCTCTTGGCCTTGACGGCATCCCAGGGACGGGTGATGACGGGTTTGGAGACGGCACGCCGGATCCCCAGGGATCTTCCATAATATTCTTACCCACCACGCTGACCACAGACTACTGGACCGGAATTGGGTGGTCGCCTTTATTTTCCTCACCTTGGCCTCAAATATTAACAACAGGAACGACTTATACCATCATAGATGAGCCGGAAAGCGAACTTAACGGCATCGACGCGACCGGAGAGGGGCAGCCTTGGGAGTTCCTTGCGGGGTTAGATCACCCCGGCCAGATTGTCGGCTGGGGTGATCCGATGTGTAATGCCTATGTCCATACTGCTTGTTGTTGGGCTATACTCGAAACAGACACACCTCTAGGGCTTCTCGATGTCATCTTCAAAACCGTTCTAAAATATGTCAGGCAGGATCTCGTAATCGCGGACGTAAACTGTGACGAGATTGTCGACATCTTCGACGCCCTCACCTTAGCAGGGGCCTTCGGGGCATATGATGAAGATTGGCAGATCCCATATGCTCATCCGGCATACAATGCAAGTGTAGATCTAGTCCCTGACGGCGTCATAGACATTTTCGACGCGTTAACGCTCGCAGGAACTTTTGGAAAAGAGATATCTCCATAACGATTTGAAACTTCGTTCAGCTTCTCGAACGATCAATTTCCCTTTTTTGTTGTTTCACGGTCAGCATAGGTAAACAACTTTATTCTCAGCAGACATTAAACAACAAAAGGATAGCAACATTTTCCTGAGCAACAAAAACTGTCCAACTGCTTCATAGTGTTTCCGCTCTTGTGATGAACACAAGATCTAGGCGGTTGAGATACACCATTCCTCGTCTTTCCAAACAAAACAACTATGCTAACCTCTTCAACGGCTAGAAGAGCACGTAACATGATCTATCAGAGTGAAAATAGGAAAAAAATATAAGCACAATAGAAAAAAACAGAATCAGAATTGTCGGTGATAAAACGAAAGTCTAGCATAGCGCTCGTTGCTGGAGTAATTGTTGTACTACTTTTTATATCCGTTTGGTATGCGATGCTTGCGCCTTTCGTTATAGCGTCAGAATTGGAGAAAATAGATATGATAACCAGTTATAAGGGCACTTTTGGAAAAGCAGGGTATGTAGGTACCTATCCTGTAATAAACAGAAGTGATGTTTGGGAAATCCCGATATATATCATAGCGCATGTATACGCTAGGGAGGTAAAAGGAGAGAATGTAGTTCTAAGACTCGACGTGAACATTATTAGAAACGACACCGGTGAGACATTGCCTCCTCCATTCTCCACAAACTCAACATACGTATTCGATAAGTTCACACTGGAGAACGTAAAGGACTGTCCTGATGCTAACAAACCTAGAGAGGGATACGACCCCTTATATCCATCACATCTCGAAGCTGGTGAAGACATCCCTGACGTTTGGCTCGACACTTTGAACGAAACAGCTACCTTGCGGTTTGAGGGAAGTGTTGTAGAAGGAGACGTTACTCTGTACAAGTACTTCGTAAACAAAACCATAACAAAAACGCTTTGGATCGAAGATCTGAAACTATTCCGAAACTGTACTCTCACTTCAACAAAAACAGTCCTAATCGAACCCTTCTCAGGAATACTTGCTTATGCTGAAAACGAAACATTCGATTGGGTTTATACCCATGGCTCCACAAGAATTCCATTAGTTTATTTCACATACAAGACTTCACCCGAAGCGAAAGCTGAAGGAATAGCAACCGCTAAGGAAGCTCACGACGGTTTACAACTCCTAGAATTGTACATCCCAATCTTTTTGGGCGTAGCCGCCATCATGCTGACAACAGCTCTGGCCTTTAATGTAAGAAGGCTCAAAAGAAAAGAGGCACCTAAATCAAAAACATGATCTTCAAGCCTTAAGACATTTCTCGTACAATCTTCTAACCAACTATGCGCGCGTTAATTAGAGTTTATTTATTTACTTTCGTCAGCTTCTACTACTACATAAAGGCAAAAGGAAAAGTTCGTGCATAGAAGCAACATTCATTTCATAGTAAAGACCAAGCTATGAAATAGGGCATCTTTGGTGCGCGCTCATTGCTATTTATAATCTATTCGAGTATATACCATATAGTATATGTTTATATACAAAAATGAAATATTAAATGAAACATTTGATCCAAAATATGAATTTTCTAAATACCTATTGTCTTAAACAACCAAAGATAAGATGTTTCGCAACGTAAAAATTTCTTGTTAAAGTGTTAAAGTCAAGAGGGAAAATTAATGGATAAAGAGAATACTTTGCCACTAAAACATATTGTCGAATGGTCCTCTGTATTTCAGGGAGAGGCAGAAGGCAATAACATCAAATATTACTGGACGCCAGAAGCAGAAGAGATCGTACGAATGATTGCAAATTTCGACAATCAATTCATTGGTGTCATAGGTAACAGAGGCTCTGGAAAGACAACGTTGGCAAAACAAATTAACAAAATACTGATCGAAAAAGGGTACAAACTAAGAATGGTTTCTTGGAAAAGTGCTGACAAGCTAATCATCAGGGCAATTAGTATGGAAGGGCTATCGCCCACAGCAGAAGCAAGAATGCTATTGAGTGTTTTGAAACAGCAGCTAGGAAAAGGAAAATTTCGAGAGTGGCTATATCAAACTTTTGTCTTACCATTCATAAAAATGCAAGAAGATGAGTGTGCAGAAACCATAGACCTAAGCAGGGATAGTTATGAGCCCACAGGTCGCGCTAAGGCTAGGCTTCTTTTTGATCAAGTATTGAAACTAATTGAACGAAACGAAATTCCAGCAAATTGGAAACCGAATTACGTCCCTTCCTACTACATTCCGTTACCTAAACCTGAAGAACTGAATCCTGTTCTTAAAAAAAGGCCAAAGACATTTTTGAGTTAGGGCCAATCTTTGCAGATTTGCTTAGAGGTGCATGCATGCATCATCGCAGTTACCCTTGCTATGTTTCCATTTTAATATTCAGTTAATTCAATTAAAAGAGGGAAAATGTGGATCGGAGATTTTTTTAGACTGTGATTGTTGAAGGATGTCTACTTAGGGTGGAGCTAGTGCTATCAGTGCCATTGCTTCTTCCACTGGTGTTAAAATCTCTACCTTGGACCTCATTCCTTCAATACTTTCAAACGGAATACTTGATTGTTGTATCCACTTGAATCCTTCTTCCACCTTTCCCTTTTCCACTTCGTAAATACTGTAAAACTTTGTGCCAACTTGACCACCGCAAGTAACCCACCTACCTACAATCTTTACATAAGGAGGTACTGGCATCTCCATAGCCTTCAAACCTTGCTTCCCAATCTCAGGTCCCTTATCAGGAGGAAATGTTGCAATCTGTAAAAATAACATATTCTCACCCCCATTCCAATTTAGTCGGTATCATTGAAAGAGAGAAAGCCTTTCAAGAATACCAATTTCATATTTACTTATCTTTTGAGAACTTGAAACTTGTTGACTCTACACATGAAATCCTTTAAGACTAGTATTTCTTCCAAAATTCTACGAGTTTTCTATGAAAGTATGTTTTAGGGTTGAAAGACCAGTTCAAAGCTTTTTAGTTGCGGGTATTATTATTAGAATTACAGAGAACACTGGAAAGAAGGAGTGGTTTTGAGACCAGAGGAACTGGAGACATTAGTCATAGCGTTGCGTGAACTTGGCGTGAGTTACGATGAGACAATTAAATTAATGAGCGGAGTCACGAAGGATGTGAAGTCTCTGGCGTCCTTATGGGGAAAACCTAGTGCTGAAGGACAAAAGGGTTCTCGGCTTATCAAGCTTGGTGTATCTTTGATAGCTTTTCCAATCCCTACGATTGGCATTAAGAAGAGCTTAGGCGCTATGCTGATAGCTGCTGGTTTGGTCCAAGAGAGAATT
>Ga0209636_10005540_pt1 | contig 12883 bp, 11 predicted proteins | sample DeeMarSWOR152_54_FD_187464 | JGI IMG/M metagenome (GOLD analysis project Ga0209636, IMG submission 187464) | Marine sediment microbial communities from White Oak River estuary, North Carolina - WOR-1-52-54 (SPAdes) (version 2) | ecosystem: Environmental > Aquatic > Marine > Intertidal zone >...
AATGAGTCGATGCTTACGCATCCCGATACCTTGGCTGCTGCGCCCGCCAGGACGGCTCCGATCCCTATTCCAACACCGGCGGCATCCGCTGCTCCTTCGGATCCGGAAAAATCGATCACCGCTTTGGGACAAATTTCCATGGCATCGACACAGGCAATCTTCTTCAGGGGCTTCTTGTCCGGGATGAATGTAAGGATTTCATCCGGGCTGCGGGAGGTGTTTACGATGAGACACCCGTCCCCTTTCATTCCCTGTAAGACATCGACGCCCTTGATCAAGGTGGGTTCCACCAAGATAACAATTTCCGGGTTATGATTCTCGTAAAGGTATTTTTCCTCAATTTCTGAATCGCTGATTCTGGCATACTTCCTAACCGGGACGTTGACCCGATCCGGCAAATCAACGTAATTATCAAACGCCTGAACAAACTTTCCCTCTTTAGCGGCCGCAGCTGCAAGACACTGGGCAACATCTCGGGCTTCTTTATCCTGGACAACACCTGACGCCCAGACGGTTATTTCTTGAACTTTTCCCATGTGATGATCCTCCCTTCATTCTCTGGTTTTTCCTCCAGCCTATGTCTGGCCGATATCAATCCGTTTTCTTATTTCCTCCAATGCCTCTTGGAGATCCTCTCTATTTGCTCGCGGACCGTGGGCAGCCTGAGGGGTTCTGGCAGGGGAGCGAAGATGCCTCTGTATTGCTGCCAATCGTGCTCTCCCGCAAACGCTCTCGATGTCCGACCCCACAAATCCCTGGCTCATCCTCGCCAGCCTCTTCAAAGCGGATGTTCCGATTTTCATGTCCTTTGCGTGGATTTTAAATATTTCGATCCTTCCCTCCTCATCGGGGGGATCAAATCTTACGATGTAATCGAACCGACCTGATCTGACCAGGGCGGAGTCCACCAAGTCCATCCGATTCGTTGTGGCGATTATTATCAATTCTTTAAAATCACTCGCTTTATCGATTTCCCTCAACAGCTGATTGACGATCCTTTGCGATACTCCAGAGTCCTCGGTCGCCCTCCTCGTTGGGGCAATGGATTCTACCTCGTCAAGCAACAAAATACACGGGGCGACCTGTTTTGCCTTTCTGAAAATCTGCTCCAGTTCCTTTTCAGACTCTCCAACCCAGCGGGAGAATAAAGCCGAGCTGTAAATGCTAATGAGGGGTAACTCCAACTCGCCGGCAATCGCCCTTGCCAACAGCGTCTTTCCCGTCCCAGGTCTACCGACAAAAAAGAACCCTCTCGGCAATGCCCCGTCGATATCTTTTTCGTTCACCGATGGGTCCAAGCAAAGCTCGATCAGAGAAATCAGATTTTTCTTAATTTCCTTAAGATTACCGACATCGGCCAATTTGACTCCTGGCCTTTCGGGGAGGAACTCCCTCAAGGCACTAGGCTCTATCTCTCTATAAGCGGTCAAGAAGTCCTGGTTCTTAACCTGTAGTTCCAGCTGGTCCGTGCTTGAGAGGTCTTGGCCGCGGCCGCGCACCTGGGAAAGGATGCGACGGAGTGCCACCATACCCGCCTCTTTAACCAGGGCTGCAAGATCCGCTCCTACAAAGCCGTGGGTCAATTCGGCCAATTTCCCAAGATCGACATCTGGATGGAGGGACATCGGCCGCGTGTGAATTCTCAGGATCTCAAGTCTTGCGAGCCTGTTGGGGGGATTGATCATAATCTCGCGATCGAAACGTCCAGGCCTCCTCAATGCTGGGTCAAGCAGGTTTGGAGCATTGGTTGCACCGATCACCACAACCTTGCCACGGGTCACCAGCCCGTCCATGAGAACCAATAATTGGGCCACGACGCGTTTTTCAACGTTTCCAATGGACTCTGTGCGCTTGGGCACAATAGCATCGATTTCGTCGATAAAGATGATGCTCGGCGCGTTTGCATTGGCCTCATCAAAGACTTGCCTCAGCCGGGCCTCACTTTCCCCGTAAAACTTGTGCATAACCTCCGGGCCGTTCACATGGATAAAGTGGGCTTTTACCTCATTGGCAATTGCCCTAGCGATGAGCGTCTTGCCCGTGCCAGAGGGGCCGACGAGGAGAAGGCCGTTCGGTGCTTCGATTCCCAGTTTTCTGAAGAGTTCTGGGTATTTCATGGGAAATTCAATGACTTCCCTGACCTTTTGCAGCTCGGCATCCAGCCCCCCTATATCCTCGTATGAGACTCTGGAAGCTCTTTCCCCGGAGATGTCAGGCTGTTTTACCTTGACCAGGGTGTTTGGGTTGATTACGACCGCCCCTTGTGGGACAGTGCCCTCAATGACAAAGTATTGACGGCCGAAACCAAAAATGGAGACTTCCAGTTTATCCCCCAGGGTCACAGGTAATCCGGCGAGTAACGTTGCCAGTTGTTGAGACTCATCTTCCTGTGGAAGGGGCCTGGTAACGTCAATGGGGGAAATGAGGAGGGTCTCCGCCGGATGGTAGTGGGTTTTCCCAATCTCAACGAAATCATCCAGGCCGGCACCGGCGTTTTCCCGTGTGATCCCATCTATCTGAATTATTTTTCTGTCCGGGTGGTATTCGGCTACGGGCATTACCTTGGCCACAGTTTTGTTTGAACCAATAATGTACACGATGTCACCGACCGCAAGACCCAGTTCTGCCATGTCCTCCGTCCGGATCCTTGCGATCCCCTTCCCAACATCGTCGACCAGTGATTCGTGGACAATGAGGGTTTTCCCTTTGGATATGAGCCTTGGTTTTTTCTCGTCAATCATGATGATCTCGTAAAAAGTCCTAATTCGATGGCAAAGTAAAAAGCTCCAAATTCAAGGCGCGCAAATCCTGAGGAATGAGGCGTACTTACAGTACGCTGCAGTGACGAAGGATGCACCGCAACGCAGCCCTTCGGCTTTGCTCAGGGCCGTGAGCCTGTCGAACGGAAGTTGGACTTTTTACGAAGCCATCATCATACTTCAACACTGAAAGGCAAAGAGAGGAAAGTCGTCCATTTGCCGATAGCGAGATCAGCTTTTTCGGTCCGCCCTGAGAGCTTCTCGCTCAATATTTCTCAGATGATTTGACATGGCCTTCCGTGCAAGGGCCGGATCCCTCTTTTCTATTGCCAAGAGAATTTCCTCGTGACCATCGAGAGATTTTTGGGGCCGATCGCCTTCTTGGAGAAACTCTTCCCTTGTTTGGTTAATGAGTGTTGCTAATGTGTTATACAGGTTCAGGAAGACCCGGCTTTTGGCCATTTTTGCTAGGAATAAATGAAAGGAGTAATCTATTTCGGTAACGAGCTCCTGGTTTCCCAATTCCTTCCTCTGATGGCTCAGAATTCTTTTCAGTTCTAAGACTTCATCAACCGTTGCCCTTTCGGCAGCGAGGTAAGCGAGGTGCGGTTCAAACATCTTTCGTACCGCGAAGATCTCCATCAAGCTCTCGCGACCCCCGGCCACTACCGTTGCCAGGGGTTTTACGAGATTTTCCAGAGAAGTCGTTTCCACATACGTTCCATCGCCTACCCGTGTCCTCACGAGCCCTGATGACTCCAGGACTCGAATTGCCTCCCGCACCGAAGCCCTGGAAACCTTAAAAGCCCCTGCTAAATCCCTTTCGGGAGGGAGTTTATCGCCGGCCTTGAGCTTTCCCGTTTTGATCAAGCGGCGGATTTGCCTAACGATATCTTCGAAAATCTTCTCTTTTCTAACTTCTTTTAATAAGCGGTGCATCACCTGAGCCTTACCACATGAGAGATAACGGTCTATAGGTTAGGCTGTCATACCAATTATCTAACTTTTTGAATCCTTTGTCAAGCTATTTTATACTCTCGTCTGGGACATTAAGCACTATATGTATGAAATGAATAGGCCGGGGATATAGGGATGGGTTGTTTATTGGCATAATGATGATTTTTCTCCTTGTAAAAAGTATCAGTTTTTAATACCATGAACCGTCTTATTGCCAGTCACCCCCTTTTCGCGCAAAAGGGAGGGTTGAAGAAAGTGGCCATCGATTTTAGGGGAGAGATTGCTTCACTGAAGGACGAAATGATCGAGATGCGGAGGGATTTCCACCGAAAACCCGAGCCCGCCTTCAAGGAGGTCCAGACCTCCAAGGTTGTGGCGAGAAGGTTGGAGGAATATGGCCTTGAGGTGAAGACGGGTATTGCCAAAACGGGGGTGGTGGGCTTGCTCCGAGGGGGGAGCACGGGAAAGACCATCATCATCAGGGCTGATATGGACGCCCTGACGCTAAAGGAACAGACGGGGGTGGACTACGCCTCAGAGAATGAAGGGGCTATGCATGCATGCGGTCATGATGGGCATATGACCATCGGCCTCACGGCCGCACGGATCCTTTCTCAGCACCGGGATGAGATCAGGGGAAATGTGAAGTTCGTTTTTCAGCCTGCAGAAGAGGGACCAGGAGGGGCCAAGCCCATGATCGAGGAAGGAGTGATGGAGGATCCCAAGGTGGATGCCGCCATTGGCCTCCACTTGTGGAACTACCTCCCCATTGGGAAAGTGGCGGTGAGTCCCGGACCCGTGATGGCCAGTATGGATTCCATGAGGATCAAGATCAAGGGAAAGGGGGGCCACGGCGCCATTCCCCACGAAGCAGTGGATTCCATCGTGGTGAGCAGCCATGTCGTAACCGCCCTTCAGACGGTTGTAAGCAGGGAGATAGCACCCCTCGCACCTTCCGTGGTGAGCATTGGGACCATAAAGGGGGGCTATGCCTTCAACATTATTGCGGATGTCGTTGAGATGGAGGGGACGACGAGGGCCCTTGACGCCGAGTTGCAGAAGACGCTTCCGGAACGAATTGAAAGAATCATCAAGGGGGTGACCTCTGGGATGAGGGCGGACTATGAGTTCGACTATACCTTTCTCTACCCAGTGACCGTCAACGATGAGGGGATGGCCCGATTGATTGAGGGGGTTTCAGCCGAGGTGGTCGGCCGAGAGAATGTCGTGAGCTTCGAAGGGACTATGGGCGGAGAGGATATGGCCTTTTTCCTGCGAGAAATACCGGGTTGTTACTTCTTTTTGGGCTCTTCCAATGAGGGAAAGGGATTGGATCAACCACACCATAGTCCCCAATTCAATTTCGATGAAGATGCCATGCCTATTGGGGTGGAGATCTTTGCAAGAGCGGTTATGAAATACTTGAAATCGCCTCAGCAATGAGGGGTGAAACCGCTCCCCTCACGGCTCACCGGCGTGATAAACACGCAGAGGGCTTTCATTTTATCCCTTTTTCGACCTTTGCGACGGACATTTGAGATAGCCTTCTTTGGCGCTCTTTCCAATTGGGGCGCCTTTCTCTGAAGTACCGGAAGAGGAAGTGGAGGAGGGGAGATGTCATCGGGATCTACTAATCAACATGGGCCGTTGGAATTGGTCAAGCAGAGGATCGTGCTTTTCGATGGAGCTATGGGAACGATGCTGATAGCCCGCGGGCTTTCCAGCGGGGTGGCACCTGAGAAGTGGAACATCGAGAGGCCGGAAGTGGTGGAGGAGATTCACCAAGCTTATTTCTCAGCGGGCTCCGATGTCGTCCAGACAAATACCTTTGGTGGGAATCGCTTCAAGCTCCGCGATAAGCAGTTGGAGGACGATTTGGTGAGGATTAATGAGACGGCGGTGAGGCTGGCCAGAGAGGTCTGTCCCCCGGGTAAGTTCGTAGCCGGAGATGTCGGGCCATCGGGAAAGCTCATGGCCCCCTTCGGCCCATACGGCGTGAGGGAAATGGAGGCCATTTTCGCGGAGCAGGGACAGATCCTCGTCGACGCGGGCGTTGACCTCATCAGCATCGAGACCATGTTCACCCTTGAAGAGGCGCTGGCGGCGCTGAGGGCAATAAGAGGAATCACCGATGTGCCCATTTTTGTTTCCCTGAGCTTTGACCTGAAACCCAGGGGCTTTTTTACCCTCATGGGGGAGACTCCTAAAGCCTGCGTAAAGGCCCTTGAGGAGAACGGTGCCGATGTATTGGGGTCCAATTGCCAGCTTGGATCGAGGGAGATGGTGGATTTAATTTATGAGATGAGAAGGTGGACGAATATCCCCATTATTGCGCAACCGAATGCTGGTTCGCCCGTGGTGAAGGGTGGGGAGACGGTCTATGAGCAGTCTCCCGAGGAATTCGCCGAGGATGTCCTGAGGATCGTCGAAGCGGGGGCTAAGGTCATCGGTGGTTGCTGCGGGACCACTCCCCGTTTTATCCAGGAAGCGGGGCAACACCTATTCAATCGAAGGTAACCGCCCGCTCTTGTAAGGATCTCTTGAGATTGGATTGGCATAGAAATTGCTGTCCTGTCGATAATTCACCCATGCTCGCGAGGTCTCGATGTGGGAAGGAAGAGAACCACGGTAAACCTGGAGCTCATCGACCTCTATTCAAGCCTGCTGAACGAGGTCTGGGGAAAGGCCTCGGAACTGATTGGCGAGACCTTACTGGCATTCTTCATTCTGTTAACCATCAAGCGCACTCCAGACAAGTCCTCCATCTTGAGGGAGATTCGGGTTTCTGAGGACGGCATTTCCCTGGAAACCGTAAGAAAGCAATGCCAGGATGCTGCGCCGGATGATGTCCACCGAGCGCTTCAAGGGCTCGTAAAGAACTTGTTCAATGTATTCACCGTAATTACTGAGAATGTTATCAATCGCGAGCTGTTTTCCACGGTTCTCCCTAAACTGAGGGAGGCAGAGAAGATGGTTTCCCGGTAAAGACGGGAGGTTTACGTGCGGATCATCTTCAAGAATCTCAGGGTTCTCTCGACAATTATCAATGCCATACATTCCAACGTGGAGCTGCCGAAAATCATCGAGGCGGCGGGATCTACACTCCCCCACTTGTTCAATATTGCCGCCTTTTCCATCCTACTGAGGAAGGATTTAAACCTCTACATCTATTGCGACGAGTCGACCAGCCAGCTTTTTATCGACGAGGTGGCCCGAAATACCATCAAAACCCTTGCCTTTCTTATCGGGGAACAGCTACGCCCCGAGCAGATCCGGACCCACATTGAGAGAAGGCGGTTTGAGTCCCGCGGGATGGGCCCATCGAGTGGAAGGCTGAAATCCCACATATGCCTCCCCTTGATCAACGAGGGAAAGGTACTGGGATGTGCCTCGTTGAATAGCGATTCCCCCAACGCCTTCGACGCCCAGGCCCTTCAATTCTTCTCTCTTATAACGTATCAAACGACGTCGTCCATGAAAGCTTCGCAAGTTATTAGCTCAATTAAGGATATGGCCGTTTATGATACCCTCACCCGCCTCTACAATCGGAGTCAACTCAATCAAGTTCTTGAGGCGGAATTCAAGAAATCGCTCATCGAAAAACACCCCCTATCGGTTATTATGGTCGATATCGATCACTTTAAGGCAATCAACGACCGATTTGGGCATGATGAGGGTGACAAGGTTCTCGTCCATGTAGCTTCACTCTTGAAGGCATCCCTGAGAAAACACGATATCGTTGCCAGATTCGGCGGAGAGGAATTCGTAGTGGTCCTTCCCAAAGCGCTAATGAAGGATGCCCTCGTCATCGCCGAGCGAATTCGGAGATCCGTCGAAGCGACTCCCCTTGACGGGGGTAAAGAAAAGGTCCATGTGACGGTTAGCCTCGGAATTGCGGCGATTCCCGCTGTTTGGCCCGAATCAAAGGAGGAACTGATTAAATTTGCGGATACAGCCCTTTACGAGGCTAAGGGCAAGGGGCGCAATAAGGTCTGCATCTATGTCCCCACGAATCCTCCCTCCACAAAGGGAGTATTGTGGGGGTAATGAGGTTCCACGAATTATTCCCCCATCATTGACGAAAGGGCCTGGGAAGAAGTTATCCGGGCCCTCTTTTTGCCTCAATGCATGATGATCTCGTAAAAAGTCTTAATTCGATGGCAAAGTAAAAAGCTCCAAATTCAAGGCGCGCAAATCCTGAGGAATGAGGCGTACTTACAGTACGCTGCAGTGACGAAGGATGCAGCGCAACGCAGCCCTTCGGCTTTGCTCAGGGCCGTGAGCATGTCGAACGGAAGTTGGACTTTTTACGAAGCCATCATGGTTCGGAAACAAATCGCTTGACTGAAACGATGATTTTTAAACCAAGTCTCCTCTTTCGGTGTCTAAAGGCATAGGTATGATATCGGACTTCGACCTTCTGGATCGCTTCACAGATGGGGATCACGGTGCCCTTGAGGAGATTGTGTCGAGATATCAGAAAGCGGTATTCTTCTTCATCCTGCGAATGGTTTGGGATGAAACGGACGCTGCCGACTTATCACAAAAAACCTTTATCAATGCATTTCGGAATATCCGGGGTTTCAATCGCCGATCAAATTTCAAAACATGGCTTTACCGAATTGCCATTAACGTATGTAAAAATCATTTTAGGGATGATCCGAGGCGGAGAGAATTGAATATCGAGGGGATGGTCTTCGTCGATGGGACAAATCCACTGGACCATATGATATCGGAGGAGGAGAGGAGGGGGTTATGCCTGGCCTTGAACGAGCTTCCGGAAAAGCAGCGGTATACGGTCGTTCTCAAAGTATACCACGGTTTAAACTATAGGGAGATCGCCGAAATCACGGGATGCTCGGAGGGAACGGCGAAGGCGAATTTTCACTTTGGAGTCAAAAAATTGAGGGATATCCTCCGAGATTAAGGGGGGAATTATGGATTGTCGAGAAGTTCAGCAACAATTGATTGAATTCCATGAAGAACAAATCGGTCCAACGGAGTCCGAGGAGATCAGAGCTCACCTGAGGACATGCCCTGGGTGCAGGGAGGAGCTGAGGCTCATTGAGAAGGTCATAGGGGGGCTGAAATCCCAACCTCTTCCCGACCCGGGAGAGGCCTTCTGGAGGGATTTCCCCAAAAGGGTGAGAGAAGCCTTTTATGAGGGGAAAAGACCCATGGGAATCACAATCCTGGTGAGGATACGGGAGGCGGTTTACGCGAGCAGGAAGTGGTTCTCCTTTTCGAAACCGGTTGGTGCAGCAGTATCCATTGCCACCATCTTCCTGATCGTCGCCGGGTTGCTCTTTTTCAAGATGGGGTGGTTTTGGACGGGATCGAGGGATAGAGGGGAGGAAACCCTGGAGGGTTATTACGGAGGGATCGGAACGGTTGTTTCTTTTTTCACTGCTGGGCCATTTGAGAGTCTCTCATTATATCAGTTGGATGACGTATCCCAGGGCTTGTTGGGATGGGTTGATCGAATGGGAAGTTCGATGGGGGAGGATTTGAAGGGGAATGGATTCATCGATGGCCAAGACGTTTTCGCCCAACTGGAGGCGCTCAGCTCCGAGGAGTTGGATTTCGTGTACGAAATACTGAAGACGCGATACTTCAAACCCACTACCTCTCTCCCCATGTCAATGGGTTGAGGGGGGCTCGTATGGAAGGAGGGCGTTATATGAAAGGCAAGGGGCCGTTCTCGCTAATTTTCATCGTTGTAGCTGTATCTTTCATCTTGAGTGTAAGTTTTCCCTGTTTCTCCCAACCTCCACGGGGAGGGGGACCCGGAGGGCCGGGTGGTATGCTCTTTAAGGGCGATGAGTCACCTCCACCCCTTGAGAAGAGGGAAGAGATCCGGAAACGGATCGAGCTGATAAGAATGTGGAAGTTGACCGAGGAGCTGGATTTAACTGAGGAAACCGGGGCAAAGCTGTTTCCGATACTCCACAAATACGACGAAAAGCGAACGGAATTGCTCAGGGAGCGGCATGACATCATGAACGAGTTGAGAAAGGCTCTGGAAAATGTGGCAACTTCGGATGAGGAGATCGAAGCGGCGATGGACAAGTTGGATGAGAACGCCTTAGCCGCATCCGATTTAATAAGTCAGCAAAGGCAGGACCTCAAAGGAGTCCTTTCACCGAGGCAGCAGGCGAAATTTGTCCTGTTCCAGAGGGAATTCCACCGGGAGATACGGAAGATCATTGCCGAGGCGAGGCATAGGAGGAGTGGAGCGAAAGGGGAGGAAAGGAAGGGAAGGAGCAAAAGGGATGATCGGACGAAGGAGGATTAAAGGCTCTCGGTACATCATTGTCCGGTCTGATGACCATACCTGGACAGATGAGGTCACCTCTTAGGATGGTTTGCACTAATGAGCGGCAAAAATCTTATGCGCACGTACCGCGCGTTTCTTTGTGGCAATTATTGAGGATTATACTTCCCGCTGCTGCCAATATCCCCAAGAAACGCACGATATTCCCCTTTTTCGCTCAATACTAAATCCGTCTTCGTTAAACGCGGGATCGGAGTTATCAGACCAATTGAGGTCGATTTCGGTTAAAGAGGCTAATGTTGCGGTCAGATTCGTCGGCCTGACGGGAATGCCCAGGGATTTATAGGCGTTTATTCTTCCACCGGTTAGGACCTTCCCGTTCAAACTGGGGATGATATCTACTCCATTGAGTATTCGCCCCTTTAGTTCATTAAGGGTTATGGGGGGGTAATATGCCAGGATACGGCCGGCCAAGCCGGCGACATGGGGGGCGGCCATGGAGGTACCCATATAAGAACTGTAATCATAACCTGTTATGACGAAATCTCGAGTTTTGAGGATGACGTCATCGATATAAATCCCGTCCTCCTCACTCGAATCATCTGAGGACAATTGAAATCCCAGATTAATGTCATTGGAGAGATCTCCAAAAGGCGATATGTTATTGATATGACGTTCAAACGAATCTCCTGAACTCCCGCCCAGTCTCCCATCAAAAGTTAGGCTATAGAGCGGAAGAAAACCATAACCATTTATATTCGCCCCCACGTACAGGTAATCGCCTGACGCCAGGTCATATCTGACTTGGTATTCCAGAAGGGCATATTTATCGACCAAATTGAAGGAGGTAGTATGAGCAATATAGGAATCCGTGTTGCTGAGATAATCTCCCAAAGGGGTGTCGACAAGGCTATGGGTAGGGCTCACCGAAATTGGCTCCGTTAGGTCCCAAAAATCGTTGGTCCCCCAATGAGTCCAATTCCCCAGTCCCGATTCAAAGTCTTCATCAAGTACTTGGTTCTCCGGTCCAAGGTTGAGCACTGGAATCGAACTAAGGATGTTGAGGCCAGGGGCCGTCACATCAACCGATGTTGCTCCATAATTTGAAAACCATGCCAGGTTATCATTATGGTCGGTTGCGGCCACGGAGATAATGTTCGGCAGATCGTAACTCGCCGGATAAAATGGATTTGTATCATTGTCGCTGCTTGAATTGCCCGCCGCAGCTACAAAGAGACATTCCCTATCGTTTGCATAGGAGATTGCGTCGTAAAGCGCCTGTGAGAAACCTTCGCCGCCCCAGCTGGCGTTGATCACCCTGGCTCCGTTGTCGACGGCGTAAAAAATGGCTTCAATGGCTTTTGCTGCATCCCCGTAGCCGAAGGCACCGAAGATTCGCAGAGGCATAATGCTAGCCAACCAATTCACTCCGGTAATGCCCGTGGCATTACTTCCGATGGCAGCGACCGTTCCCGCTACATGGATCCCATGGGCATAGAAGTCCGTAGGATCGTTATCCTCCCCCACAAAATCCCAACCATAAATGTCATCGACGTAGCCGTTACCATCATCGTCGATGCCGGGAATTCCATTCAGCTCCACATCATTGGTCCAGATGTTACTATCCAATCCATCGTCGAGGTCAGGGTGGTTATACGCGACCCCTGTATCGATTACGGCGATAATTACATCGGATGAGCCCCTATGGATATCCCAGGCCTCTGGGGCGTCGATATCTGCGTCTGGAGTTCCCCCGGTCTGGCCCGTATTGTGTAACCCCCAGAGTTGAGCGAATTGAGGATCATTAGGCATGAGGACGGCACGGACGATATAATTTGGCTCAGCATACTCTACCAGTGGGTTCCCCCTGAGTTCTGCCAGGGCTTCCTCAATATGCATGGAGGGAGGGGATTCTTAAATGGTGAACCCCAATGCTATGGAATGTCTTCTTTTCCTTTATCCCCATGGTCAACTTCAGCCGAGAGATAGGATGAATCGGTGCGTTTCCCTTCCATCTCACCAGGACCTCTCCCGGGACGTAGGGAAGGGGAATAGTGCCGTCAACGTTGAGAGCTGAGCTATACCCGGGGTTTCCATGGAGTACGAAGAAACAGGGTTCCCATACGAGGGCTATGAGCAGCACTATGAGTGATAAGGTGATTTCCCTCATATCTTTCTCAACGAGCTCGGCTCAAAATGTGTTCCTTAATGAATCGACGATTTAACCGATACCGGGCAATTGGCAAGAATCGTACCAAATAGACGGGCTTTTTTGTCGTAGTATCCGATTTAATCGTGAAATACCGGTAATTCCGAGATACCCAATGTGCTGAAGCCAGCCTAAAAAACAATTTTTCGATAAAATATGCAAATTTTTCTCAGTTTGCTGCACGGTTATAAAATTTCATGGAAAAGGAGCTCTGAGCGCGAATCAAAGATTTTTTCGTCGAGTCTCGTGAACGAAGGATTAGCTCAGGCGATTTTTGCAGTGAAGCGGACATTGGAATGGTCGAAAAAAGATTTTTGAGCAGCGAAGAGCGAGTTTTTTCGAAACCTCGTAACGCTTCACGAACACGAGCACGAATCACGGACACAAGACTAACGAACACGGACAACCAGCACGGGCACGAGCCCACGGGCAACAGATCAAAGGGATTGGAGCAGAAGCACAAAGGTGTTCCTCTTGACGAAGTCCGGAAACTCCGGGAACGTAGTTATTGACTACGGAGCCATTTCATGTATAATTTCTTGGCCAAATTGCGGCGGGGGGGTGTTTAATTGGTTGATTTTCTGGGTGATTTAAAACGGACAGACTATTGCGGAGACCTCAGGCCGACAGATGTGGGCAGGGAGGTCGTCCTGATGGGTTGGGTTCAACGGCGCAGGGACCACG
>Ga0209636_10005542_pt1 | contig 12882 bp, 8 predicted proteins | sample DeeMarSWOR152_54_FD_187464 | JGI IMG/M metagenome (GOLD analysis project Ga0209636, IMG submission 187464) | Marine sediment microbial communities from White Oak River estuary, North Carolina - WOR-1-52-54 (SPAdes) (version 2) | ecosystem: Environmental > Aquatic > Marine > Intertidal zone >...
ACTTCGTGCAGGATCCTATGCCATACAGGGTATCCGGAGTCGCGGGAAGGTTTTCCTTGATGTTCCTCGCCCCGAACCCTCTGGCGTATATCACTTGGTCGTCCTTCACCATGGCGACGCTGCACCCTGGTATACGCATTCCCGCCATGGCGGTGGCGATCATGTTCTCGAACTTCTCTATGAAATTCTCAGGTAGTTCAGAAGACATTTCGAACACGAAACTTCAACAATTTTCAGTGTATATAAGTGTGGTGCCATCAATTTTGCGTGTAAATCTATCATAATTATCGAGTGTTTTTTTCTAGAAATAGAGCTAAAAGAAAAATGATGTCTTTTACTAGATAGAATAATTCATCATTTTAAAAAAGTAAAATAAGAGATGTGATCATGCAAGGACCTTATTGAGATAATCTATTGACCTGGACAATGTTAGTATCCTTTTCTCCGACTTCACGATGTCGGTTATGTGGCCGCCCGCTCTTCTATTACGAATTCGTACGAATGATTCATTTCTTCGAGTCTGTCAACGAATTTCTCTATTGGCTGTAGGGGGCATCTTGAGTCGATAACGACCTCAATTTCGAGCTCGAGTTTTCTGTTGTATGTGATGGTGTCTTCTATAATCGATTTACAGATAAAAATAGGGGGAAAAGGTGTTTCTTTAGCTTCTCCTCATCACGAAGTAAGCGGCGATCACTACTATGACGACCGCGGCTGCACCGACGTATAGCCAGGTCTGCGTGGGTCTTGGTGGTGCCGTCACCGTCAGGGTGCCGGTCTTCCCTCCGACATCGATGTTGTAGGTACCTTCCTCATCCTTGGAGACGGTGAAGGTCACCGTCTCGGACTCACCGACCCCAACCGTAACGTCCTTGGTGTCCTCCGTCGCGCCGTCAACCTTCAGCTCGGCTGTGTAGGTTCCCGAGAGGTCGCCGGTGTTCTCGACGGTGGCGGTGACTGTCGCCGAGTCTCCGGTCTCGATCTCGGAGGGGCTGACGTTGAGACCGGTCACGCTGAATGTGGCGGGAGCGAGTCCTGCCACCGTAAGGGTCGTCGTCTCCCCTCCGATGTCTATATTATAGCTCCCTTCGTCCTTCGTTACTTTGAATGTCACGGTGGTGGAGGCCCCAGCCCCCAGTGTTATGTCCTCGTAGTCCACAGGGCTTCCATCTAACTTCATTATCGCCTGGTAGGTGGCCTCGTCCTCGCCCTCGTTTGTTACTGTGGCCGTGACTGTGACCTCCTCTCCTACCTTCGGCTCAGCGGGGCTGATCGAGAGGTCGGAGAAGATGAATTCTAAAGGCCAGCACCAGGTCTTCCCTAGGTCAACCTCGATCCTTGCAACGTCGGTCTCGTCAATGACTCCGTCGTCGTTGACGTCTTTGTTTTCGTGGTACTCTGGGTCACCAACGGTGGCGCCCAGAACCTCATTGACTATCTCAAGGTCGTGCATGTCAACCTTGAAGTCAAAGTTGAGGTCAGTGATCAGCAGGGCCACATAGTAGTCACGGTTAGCAAGCATGTGGTAGGATACCTCAACGGCCCAACCACCGGGCGGCCAAATGTATGGGCCCGTGCCTATCAGGCAGGTGAGCCCCTCCTTGTAAGGGTTGTCGGTCTTGTACAGCAGGGAAAGGGCGGGTTCCTGTACGCCGTAACCCACCTGGCCCTCGTAGCTACCCTCCGGGATTCCAGCCGGCTCGCCGTATTTCGTCACGTCGTCGTTCCATATGTGCTTCGCGTGGGAGGCACACCAGAGTGAGACGTAGTTGACGAGGAAGACGCTGGTCTTGTTGTAGTACACTTCTAGAGTGTATCGGTCTATTGCCTTCGCCTCGACCATCCCATCCAAGTGGGGCTGGGGTAGGGGGGCGTTCTTGTCCTTGAGGTATGTCAGGCTGAACTCCGCGTCGTCAGCCGTGAACTCGAAGGGCTGCTCGGGAGTGCTGTCGTGCCAGTAGACTCCCTCCCTGAACTCTATGGTCATCTTCGTTCCTTCCACGACGTTGAGCTCTGAGTCGGTCCAAGGCTCTAGTTCCCAGCTCTTCGCGAGCCAGGGCACCCACTCGCTTGTCAACGGGTGTTTGTGGATCATGCCTCCTGAGGCGCCGTAGCAGTCACCTATCCTGCCGAGGACAGAACTTCCTGCAGCGTAAGTATCCCAAGCCGGGATGACGTTGGATGGCTGCTCGCCTGTCGCCCACCTGAGGATGTTGGTCCCTGTGTGGGGGTTGACCCCGTCTTTCCATCGGTAGGTTAGCTCGTCGAACATACCGGCGTATGCCGTTGAGAACACGCCCTCGAGTTCTGGGTCCCACGCAGTTGCATAGACATAGCCGAATAGGGGTATGCAGCCCACCATCTGGTTAAGGCTCTCCTGTAGCTCATAGCATATGGATTTAACCTCGTTCACATCGAGGCTTGACAGCATGCTATCGCAAAGAGCATCAAATTCGGGGTCACTCAGGCCGCTTATGGGAAGTCCAGCATTAGTACTCCATATCAACGGGATGATGTCTGGGGTGTCGTACCAACCCCATCCCATCATGGTTATGTCGAAGTCTCCGTCCCCCGATACCCGAGTCCACCAGGTCCCGAAGTCTATGGGATCTAGAGTTATGGGGACGCCGATGGCATCTGCCTCGGTGGCCAGCCTCTCAACCCATGGAACCCAGTTGGTGAACTCGGCGCAGTAGACGAAATACAGGGGCTCAAGCGCCTGGCCTGTCTCCGGATCGATCCTGGTCTGGTCCGCGCCGGGTCTTGTGTATCCCTCCTGGTCCAGGATGTACTCCGCAAGTTCGGGGTCGTACTCGCTTATATCGGTGACATCGGGGTTATACCACAGCCCGAAGGCTTCAGGCAGGAACGATATCCCCTCGACAGCAAGAGGTCCGAATATCTGGGCTATGAGCTCCGACTTCGGCACCAGGTGGGCGAGAGCCGCCCTGAGGGGGTATGGAACCGTGCGTTCAGACTTCAGGTTGAAGTAGATCTGAGCGCCGCCCGTCCCTGCGTATCTGGTTATCGTGAACCCTGTTTCCTCGAGTGTCGCGTAGTCCTCAGGCCTTGAAAAGCCGGTGACATCTACGTCTCCTGCCATGATGGCATCGATCCGGGCGTCCGGGCTGGGGATGTAGATGTACCACAATTCATCCACTCCAGGACCCATCTCCTCAGGATCAGCCAAAGCCGGAACCGAAAACAATGGTAACAGCAGTGTTGACAGCAAAAGCAGTGTTGTTATAATTTTCTTAAGTTTCAAAATTACGTCACCATTTTTTTCTGAATACCTAAATCCACCGACTTTCTAAATAAGACTTGTGACAGATCACAATAAACGTGGTCAAAATTCTACAACGATCATAGTGCTATTATTAATTACGACTTAATCATTACAAGAAAATTTGCATAATATTCGGCATGCAACAAATGCACGCTTAACAAAAGGTATATTACACTAATATCAAGGGTTAGATGATTATGAAGGAGTACATCGCGAGAAGGATCGTATATGCTCTCGGCGTTCTATTCATAGTTGCCACGCTGAATTTCATCATTTTCCAGGTGATCCCACCATACGACCCGGTAGACATGCTTGTGGATCCCCGATTCTCGCCGGAGGCCAAGGCCCAGCTGAGGAAGGAGTGGGGCCTCGACCAACCCCTCAGCACGCGCTACGTCAAGTACATAACAAACCTCTTCGTGCTCAATCTTGGCCGCTCCTTCATGACCAAGGAGCCCGTGACATATGAGATATCCAGGCGCCTGCCTAGCACAGTGCTCCTTCTCGGAACATCCTTCATCGCCACCGTGCTGGTGGGAATCCCGATCGGGATCCTTGCCGCCTCGAAAAGGGGGGGCAAGACAGACGTGTTGACCATAGGCGTAGGCCTCTTCACGTTTGCGGCGCCTGGCTTCTTCATCCAACTGCTCTTCCTCCTCGTCTTCTCCAACTGGCTCGGGTGGTTCCCGTGGGGACAGATGTTCCCGGTGACGATGAATCCCTCAGAAAATTATCCTAAATTCGTACTGTCTGTGCTGCACCACCTTGTCCTGCCAGTAGCTAGTCTGGTAGTGGCCTCTTTCGGCTCTTGGGCCCTGTATTCGAGGAACATGCTGATCGAAGCTCTCACCCAGGACTTCATACTCACGGCGCGCGCAAAGGGCGTGAAGAAGAGGGTCATTCTCTTCGGGCACGCCTTCAAGGCCACCCTTCCACCTATCGCTACGATGTTGACAATGAGCATCCCTGGCATCTTCACAGGCGCAGTCATAACAGAATTCGTGTTCACATGGCCGGGAATTGGGAGATGGTTCCTCGACTCCATGGTCTCCAGAGACTACCCTGCCGTACAGGGAATGCTATTCATCTATGCCATCATGATCACGATAGCCAACTTCGTTGCCGATCTCATCTACGGCTTCTTGGACCCTCGTATACGTGTAGGACAGAAGAGGTAACCGCCCATGAGGATAATCCCGAGCAAAGAGAGACGAAAAATCTACTCAAGGAAAATAAAGAGCTTCTGGGCAGATTTCGGGAGAAACAGAATAGGAATAGTCGGCATAGGCATTGTGTTAGTATTCGTGTTCACGGCGGCTCTCGCCCCGTGGTTGACCCCATATCACCCCATTATCGATCAAAACCTGGCCATAGACATGGCAAAGCCCGCCTGGGTCAGGATCTTCCCCCAGAACAGGGATCTGCCGATTTCAGCTGAACAAACAATAAGATGGGACACCCCTGACTCTGGCTCGATCGACTTTCTGGTAAGCACTGATGAAGAATGGGGAGAAGTGGTGAAAGCGAGATACGTCGGAGGTGGGGAGAGGACCGATGTCTATGTCAACTGGGGTTTCTCCTACTCGCATCGCCCTCCTAAGGTCTTCAATTGCGAGTTCAGGTGGATGAGCAGCAACGTCAACGATATGGGATACTCGTTAGAGCTGTTTCTCGTACGGAAAGGTGATGACAGCAATTTCACTCTCTGGGACAGCAGCGTGAAATCACATAATTGGAATAGGAGAATCCCCCTCCCCCTCCTAAACGTTCCAACACTACCGGAGGGATGGCCGAAGCTTGTCCAAGTGCACTCTAAAAATGTCAATATATATGTCGACAGGCTCGAATTTGAAGAAGTACAGAATCTAGCTGAAATAGCGTTCTCCGAAAAGGGCGATTACGAGCTTAAGATGCACATAAAATTTGAGCCGGAGTCGGAGAACGCAACCTGCGAGATAGATCTAATGAGAGGAAGCTTCCAGGTTCTGGGAACCGTCTTCGGGGTTCTCGGCGTGGACAAGTTCGGCGCAGACGTCTTCTCCCAGATGGTGTACGGATCCAGGATCTCTCTGGCGATAGGGCTGCTGGCTGCCGTCTTGGTGACATCGATAGGCATCACCGTGGGCGTCACTGCCGGGTACCTTGGCGGCGTTGTTGACGAGGCCGCTATGAGGATTGTAGATGTATTGATGAGCCTCCCATGGCTGCCGTTACTGATTGCCCTTGTTGCCCTATTTGGTAAAAACGTATATTACATTGTACTGCTGATAGTGTTATTCGGCTGGACAGGCCTGGCTAGGACCATAAGGTCTCAGGTCCTCTCCCTGCGGGAGATGGCCTTCATCGAGGCTGCCAGGGCGTCTGGCGGCAGCAGACCCTACATAATCTTCAGGCACATAGTGCCAAACATTCTTCCCATCGCCTTCGCAGCCCTCGTCACCGCGATCCCCTGGGCCATCCTTGCAGAGGCTGGGTTGAGCTTCATCGGATTCGGGGACCCCAGGCTCCCCTCTTGGGGTAGGATGCTAAACTATGCCTTCTATTGGGGGGCCTTCAAGAGACTCGCCTGGTGGTGGATACTCCCTCCGGGATTGGCGATTATGGCCCTGTGCTTGGGCTTTGTGTTCATCGGACACGCCATTGACGAGGTCGTTAACCCGAGGCTCAGGAGGAGGCGTTGAATAGTGCTTCTGGAAGTAAGAAACCTGAAAATGTACTATGAGACGCTGAGGGGATACGTGAAAGCTGTAGACGACATAGACTTCTGGGTTGAGAAGGGCGAAGCCGTAGGACTAGCTGGTGAGTCAGCTTGCGGAAAGACTAGCGCAATGCTTGCAGTCCTGAGGCTGCTCCCGTCGAATGGTGTGATGATGGGAGGGAGCGTCAACTTAGAAGGTCTGGACCTGCTGAAGATAAGTGAAGACGAATTTCGTGATAATATAAGGTGGAAGAAGGTCTCGGTGATATTCCAGGGGGCAATGAACGCCCTTCACCCGACGAAGAAGATAGGGGATCAGCTGTCGGAGCCGATACTTCTCCACGAAGAAGTGGATAAAAGTGAGGCATGGGAGAGAGTGGGGAAGCTTCTGGATCTTGTAGGGGTCGGAGCCGAGAGGCTGGAACGATATCCCCATGAGCTGAGCGGGGGCCTGAAGCAGCGCTCGATGATAGCCATGTCCCTAGTCTGCAACCCGGCGCTGGTTATAGCGGACGAGCCGACTACCGCACTCGACGTCATAACCCAGGCGCAGGTCTTGAAGGTCATCAAGGATCTCCGGCGGAAGCTGAACCTTTCCATGATACTGGTCTCCCACGATCTCTCGGTGATAGCCGAGACCTGCGACAAGGTGGCCATCATGTACGCAGGAAAGATCGTCGAATTCGGGGACATATCCGCCGTGTTCACCGAGCCGTTGCATCCCTACTCAGAGCAGCTGATAGCGGCCTTCCCAAGCGTCCTCGGGGAGAAGAGGGAGCTGACGACGATACACGGATTCCCGCCCGACCTGCTAGACCCCCCATCTGGATGCAGATTCCACCCAAGGTGTCCGTACACGAAAGACTGCTGTAGGAGCGGTGAGAGGAAAATGATAGAGGTGGGGGTAGGCCATTACACGGCTTGTGATTACAAGGTGGGGGTATAAATGGCGGAATCGCTGTTAGAAGTCCAAGGCTTAAAGAAGTATTTCCCCATCAAGCTCGGTTTCCTTAAGTCTCTGACCAGCGAGGCGCCGCTTGTGCACGCGGTGGACGGCGTGAGTTTCAAGATTGAGGCCGGAGAGGTCTTTGGTCTAGTTGGTGAGAGCGGGTGCGGGAAGACGACGACGGGAAGGTGCATACTCAGGTTAATCGAGCCCACGGGGGGAAGGATAGTCTACAAAGGCGATGACATAACAAACCTCCCGCTCGAGAGGGAGATGAGGCGGCTCCGGCGCAGCATGCAGATCATATTCCAGGACCCCTACGAGTCCCTCAACCCGAGGATGAGCATATACGATATCATTGCAGAACCGATAAGGCTCCAGAAGATCACAGAGAACACCGAGGAGACCCTTGAGATGGTGAAGAGGGCTCTCGAGGAGATGAGGATGGTCCCCCCAGACGAGTATCTTTACAGGTTCCCCCACGAACTCAGCGGGGGGCAGAGGCAGAGGATCGCCGTGGCGAGGGCCTTCGTACTGGAGCCGGATTTCATTGTGGCTGACGAGCCTACGTCCATGCTCGACGCCTCGATAAGGGGTGAGGTGTTGAAGCTGATCCTCAGCCTCATAGAGAAAACCCGATGTGCCTTCCTGTACATCACCCACGACTTCGCGCTGGCTAGGTACACGTGTGATCGGATCGCCGTTATGTACCTGGGTAAGATCGTGGAGAAAGGGCTCACAGAGGAAGTGATTAAAAATCCGGCTCACCCCTATACAGAAGCATTGTTGGCGGCTGTTCCGGTCCCGGATCCCACAGCCAGGAGGACCGAGGTGGTGATCAAGGGCGAAGTTCCTAGTCCTATCAACCCTCCCCCAGGATGCAGGTTCAACACTCGTTGCCCATACGCCAACGAAAGATGCATTAAAGAGGAACCTGAACTAGTCGAAGTTGACAAAAACCACTATGTTGCTTGCTACTTCCCCCTAATTTGATTCGAACTTCAAAAAAGAAAAATTTATTTAAGGTATTTATCGAACCATCTGAGCATGTGCTTGAAGGCCTCCGTGGTGTGACTGGGCTTCTTGAACCCGGTGATTCTGCCGTGGGACTCGCCCGGGAATCTGATGAACTCCACGGTCTTCCTCAGCTTCTTAAGCGCTATGAAGAACTGCTCGGCCTGCTCCATGGGGCATCGGAGGTCGTTCTCGCCGTGGATTATCTGAAGGGGGGTCACCACGTTCTTGACGTACCTGATGGGCGACTTCTCGAACCAGAGGTCCTCGTCTTCCCATGGGTCCTTCCCCAGCCCTATCTCCCAGAAGGGTAGGATGTGGACGGGTCCCAGGTCGCTACAGCCGTAGAAGCTATACCAGTTGCTTATCGACGCCACCGTGACGCCCGCCTTGAACCGGTCTGTCTGGGTAACTATCCAGTTCGTCAAGTAGCCGCCGCCTGAGCAGCCGGTCACCCCAAGTCTTTCGCTGTCGACGAAAGGATATGTCTCGACGACGTAGTCCATGGCCTCCATGAGGTCCTTGTACTCCCTGGCGCCCCAGCGGCCGGTTATGTCGGCGAATTCCTCCCCGTATCCCGTGCTGGCCCTGTGATTTATGAAGACGACTGCGTATCCGTTGTTGGCCAGGATCTGGCACCTGAGGTCGAAGGTGTAGCCGAAGTTGCCCCATGGGCCGCCATGTATCTCCAATACTGCGGGGTATCGCTCCCCATCCTCGTAATCCGATGGCTTCATGATCCAGCCCTCCACCTCTGCTCCGTCGCTTGCCTTGAACCTGAAAACCTGGGGGTCCACCAGTTCGAGATCCTTGAAGAGTTCGTCGTTCAGCCCTGTCATCCGCCTCATGCCTTGGGCATCTTGTACCCAGATCTCGGACGGTCGAATAGCTTCTGACGCATCGAAGGCGAACACCGAGCCATCCTCGCTGAGGGCGAATGTGCTGATCATCATCTCGCCGTTTGTGACTCTCTCGACCCTTTTAGTTTCGATGTCGATCTTGTGGATGTGGCGAGAGCCGCCCTCTGGGGCGACGAAGTAGATCGCCTTAGAGTCATGGCTCCACGCGAGGCGTTGGAACCACCCGCCGGCGTCCCTGTCGAAGTTTTCCGTCAGATTTATGGGAGCGCCTCCCCCGGAGGGGGCTATCCAGATGTTCCCGTACCTGTACTTCGCTTCCTGATCGAATGGGCCCATGGAAGCGTATGCTAGTTGTTCCCCATCCGGAGACCAGGCCACTGAGTTTATCCATCCTCTGCCCTCTACGACCTTCATGAGACCGTCGCCATCCGATGAAACGACCCATACGTCTTTGATCAGCGTATAGTCTGCGTCTTCCGTGGTGTTAGCCACGAAGGCTATCATCTTCCCATCGGGGGACCAGTCGGCAGCCGATACGTCGAACTCCCCCTTCGTGAGCTGAGTGACATTTCCGCTCTTCACATCGACCGCGTAGATGTGCAGCCTAGTGTCCTGGAAGTAGCCCACTCCGTCGAGCTTGTGATTCAGCTTGTTGATGACCCTCACTTCGCTCTTTCCTTCATCGTCTTGGTCTCCTCTCGTGCTGGTCATGGAGCAGAAGAGGACCTTCTCCCCATCGAGAGACCATTTCAGGGGCCATGGCGCTCCCACCACGCCGGTCTTCGTGGAGGTCAGCTGCCTCGCTTCTCCCCCCTCAGAGGAGATTATCCAGATCTGCTGTTTTCTGTCCTTCTCGTCGGCTTCCCCCCGGTTGGATAGAAATATCGCGTTCTTTCCGTCTGGCGACCACCTGGGGTTTGAGTCGCTCCCGTTGCCGTAAGTGAACTGCCTGGGCTCTCCGCCGGAGGCGGTGACGATCCATACGTGGCTGACGTATTTGTCCTCCTTCTCGTTTAGCGTGGTGCAGGTGAAAAGGATCCTCTGGCCGTCTGGGGAGATGTCTGGCTGGGATATCGGTATCGATGGGATCGGCTTCTCCGGTATTTTTGGTTGAAATTTTTCTCGGATGTCCATCTTAACCAATTAATATTAGGGACATCGATGGAGCTAAAAGGGTTTAAACGCGTGTCTGGACGCGCACGGCGATAAAAAGATGAGATTAAGCGTTATTGAGTCATTACTACTACTTGCTTGGATAAATAAAATTCACAATATGGGGGATATAGATTTGTTCTTTGAGGCATTCACTTATGAAGACGTTGAAATTAGAAGAAAAGTAATATTAGCTTCCCGTCATATATCAGATGAGTTGTACCTCTATTTCTTAAGTCGTTAGAAGATAAAGATTATAACGTAAGAACTGATGCGTTTGAGACATTAAAAAGGTCTTATATTAATGACGAGAGGTTTGTAGATTATTTACTTGAATCATTAAAGGTTGTCACTTCTATAAAAAGACTTGAAATTATTGAGACCCTTGGAGAGAGTGGAAATCCAAAATCCGTAGAACCTATTATTAAACTTCTTGAAAACATAGACTTAGAATTAAGGACGTCCGTGATTCAAGCCCTTGGCGAAATAGCAGATAAACGGGTCTTGTAGCCTTTACTAAAATTACGAGATAGTCGAGTGTCTATCAGAAATGCTCGTGCAATAGCAATCGATAATATAAAATCTTGTATACAATAATTACACTTGTAAGCTTGTAACTTACGCTCGCGCGTACTTTGTAAGTTCGAACTCAAACCCTCTGAAAAGTGCTTTTCTACTTTAAATTCTAAGCCTGCTAGGGTCTGCATTCCCTCCGACAAGAATGGCGGTTTTCAATCTTCAGGTCAAGATTCTTTTTTTTTAAAAACCTGTATGACTCACGCTAGATTTCCAGCGACAAGCGCACAGGTTTTTAATCGAGCTTCTGCAAGCCTTCATATCAACGCCGCACGAGAGGGAAAGCAGATGGGGTCAAAACGGGATGGGATCATATTCATAGTGGCCTGCCTGCTCATCATCGAGTTCATGTCCGGCCTGGGCTGGGGCATCCACCGCGGGCTTTCCTCCCTGTTCACCCGTGAGGTCCTCCTCGTCACCTCCTTCACCCGGATAGGGTTCGTCGTCTCGGTCTTCGGCCTAACCAAGGCCTTAACCAACCTCGGCTTCGGCAGCCTCTCGGACAAGATCGGAAGGAAGCCGGTCATCGTCCTCGGCATGATCCTGTCTGGTCTGGGAGGGGCGGCGATCGCCCTGGCGAAGAGCTACAGCGGCATGCTCCTCGGGACGGCGCTGATAGGGGTGGGCGGGGGGAGCACCTTCGTCGGCATAATGGTCTCCATGACCGAGACCCTCCCCTCGAGGATAGGGCTCGCGATGGGCCTTTTTGAGCTGGCCGCATACGGGGGCTCGTCTCTCGGCACGGCTCTCGGAGGGTACCTCGCAGTCGCCCACGGCCTCAGGTACCCGTTCTACGTCCTCGCGTTTTTTTCTGTGGCCGGGGCCGCCGCAGCATTCTCGTTGACGCCCGAGACTAGGATCCCGGGAAGAATGGGAAAGGCGCCACTGAACGTTATCTCTAGGAGATATGCGTCGGACTTCCTGCGTATACTTCCCCTCTGCATAGCCGGCTTCAGCAGCAAGATAATGGACAGCCTCATAATATCGTTCCTGCCGCTCCACCTCTCGGGGCTCAAGATGAGCATCGAAGGGATAGCCGCGGTCATGTCCGCCTTCACCCTCTCCTGGGCCCTCTTCCAGCCCCTGTTGGGGCACCTATCGGACAGGCTGGGTCGAAAGAGGATAACCGTCATAGGCCTCGCAGGCTCGGCCGCCACGATACTCACATTCATGGCGACCAGCGACTTCCTTTCTCTGGTGTTCTTCGCCCTGGTCCTGGGCGTTGAGGCCGCCCTCTTCTACACGCCCTTGGTCGCGATGGTCAGCGATATCGCCCCGTTGGAGCTCGAGGGCACCCTGATCGGGAGCTACCGCTTCTTCAGGGACATGGGCTACTTCGTGGGGCCAATTATGCTCGGAGCGATGGCGGACAGGTATGGGCTCGACTACGCCTTCTATGTGACATCCCTGTCCCTTTTCATCGCGATGGTCATATTATACACAAAATCGAGAGAGACTCTCAGCACGATTGCATGAGGACCGAAGTGCCTGCGAACACGCAAAATCTGCAAAACCTTTCATGCGACTCACATTTCAGAAATTGTGAGCATCCTAAAAACTCAGAATACTATTCTGAACCTGCACTCCCCGTCCCCGTTGACGACGGAAGCCTCCCTCACAACCTCGACCCGCTGCCCAGTGGCCCCCTCGAATAGGGCCTTCGCCCAACCCCTGCTGCAGTCGCAGTAAGACGCCGACAGATTCCCTGGAGGAATGTTCTTGACTGTGGGGCAGTAGCACTTCGGGTAGACGAGGTAGACGCCGCCCTCCTCGACGTGCAGGTGGCTATTCACCCCCGAGTACCTCCGGAGGAAGTCCTCCAGATCCTCTGAATCGGAGTACACTTCCCTGGCTCTATCGATCATTTTTTTCGTTATGCAGTCTCGCCCGCACCGTTCTAGGATCAGCCTGCGGGTCTCCGGGTCGATGTGCTCGTCGAGCCCGGCGATGAGGTTCATGACCCACTTCTCGGTGTGTTTTGTCATACGTTTCTACTGGAGGAAGTTGGTTATTAAAGGGCAGCGGTCAGTCACTATGGGTTCTTGACGAGCTTTTTCGCATTACTCAACTCAAATAGCGGCTTTACGAACGGTTCTCTGGGTCCTTGTTCGTTCTACGTGTGACGACCCCCTCACGGTTATCCTCATTGGAGCTCGTCCAGCCAGATCGGAGGCCACTGTTTACTCTACGACTACGACATCGCGCTGCTCGTCTTCTAGGGCCGGCCAGTAAGGCCTATATGTGCTCGGCTGGGTTTTACTTGGAAACACCCCACGGCACGTGCGTATCCGAGGTATAGTGGATGGAGTCTGGTTCCCGGCTGAGGCTGCCCGAGGGCTTCGACAGGGAC
>Ga0209636_10005543_pt1 | contig 12881 bp, 12 predicted proteins | sample DeeMarSWOR152_54_FD_187464 | JGI IMG/M metagenome (GOLD analysis project Ga0209636, IMG submission 187464) | Marine sediment microbial communities from White Oak River estuary, North Carolina - WOR-1-52-54 (SPAdes) (version 2) | ecosystem: Environmental > Aquatic > Marine > Intertidal zone >...
ATTGGCAAATGTTCACCACATCTATGATAATCGCATCATCAAAAACCTTATTTTATTTTTCTTCAACCTTAGTAGTCTGAGATAACGAAACTTCTCAAACCTTATTACTTTATTCATGTCAAATAAGGTAATAAGGTTAAATATTTGCTGATTTAAAAAACTACTAAGGTTAACAAAATACTAAAATAAGGTTTAAATAGTCCGAATCACTTTCAAAATTGACTGATTTTATGTGCCAGGGGAGCGATTGCGTTAATTGAAATTGTTCCCCCTGTGTCCAGTAAAAGATATGCGACACGTTCAGGCCCTGGCGGATAACGGTTACCTTCAGAAATAGTTATATCCCCAAATATCATCCAGTGTTTTAGCTGCTTTAAGAACTGATATTTTCGTATATTTTGGACCCTGCGGTTTCAGATACCGATTTTCTCCAAGCCCAATAGGTTTATCCAATTTTATAGGATCACCATCGAGAAAAATTTTGTACTTCCCAGTATTTTCATAAGGCTCAATCTTCGCTACCTTGCCATAATAAGTAATCTTTGAGAATGGTGCAACCTGGTACATGGCAAGATATTTAATATAATCAAAAAATATACTTAATTTTTACTATTTAAAAGGTAATTAAAAATGAACAAAATATTAACATTCATAATTAATGTCATTATTATATTCTGCTCTATGCAAATTTTGAAACCAAAAGATATATTTTCAAAAGATAAGAGTAATAATTATCCCGAAACACTGGTTGTGAAATTAATAGGCGCTGGTTCTGGAATTAAAGTATATCAAGACTCAAGTGGATGGTGGCAACAAGTTAAGTACGAGCTTACTGTTGATTTTGATTTAAAAGCAATTAACCCTACAACGACAGTTATTTTTTGAAAGCTTGAAATTCAAGTGATTATGGTCATTATCCGATTTGTTCAAATTGAATAAAATCAATGCTCGAATTTTTAAGTGTCGTTGTAGGGTTAATCCTATTTCAATATCTGACACTGCTATTTCATATACTTTCGAAAATAAAATTGGAAATCTACGTTTTTCTGGTATTGCTGTAGATGATTATTTTGGACAAATACAAACATGGAATTTTAACGATGACAGATTTCTTAACTTATATTCGAATCAAGGGTCTTTAATTTATGTTATTAAAGAAAATTTCAAAGATTATATAAATTATATTGGCTTTCCTCTTCCGCATTCAGAATACCCGAAAGAATACTATATTCACTTTTATGGAAATAAAGATACCATACGAGTAGATATAGATATGCCATATCCTTGGATATATATAGACGATTATTATTATATACCAGGAGAAGCAATAATTAAGGAAGAACCATTACCAGTATTGCTGATACATGGTTGGAAACCTACTTCAGATCCACCACCATGGTCAACCTTGATACCTTTACTGAAAAATAAAGGGATTGATCACTATGAATTCACATATTCAGGACTTGGAGAACCAAGAAAACATGCAATTGATTTAAAAATTTGGATTGAGAAAATTAGAGATTTGACAAAATATAAAGGCAAATTCGATATAATCTGCCACTCTATGGGGGCTCTAGTTACAAGATGGTATATGGATAAACTTGATGGTGCTAAAAACATAAGACAATGGATTGGAATTGCTCCAGTAAATCATGGCTCGGCAATAGCAAATTTAGAATGGCTAATTCCCAATATATTAGGATATTTCTTTAATGGATTAACGGGAACAAATCCAGCTGAAACACAAATGAAAACATATAGCTCAACTGTATTAGAATTAAATAAAAAGGAAATTAATCCAGATATCTTATACAGAAATATTGTAGGAATTAATAGTAGTAAAGAAGGTAAATTTAATATATTTTTAAATGGAAAAACAAGAGTAGAAAATGTTGATTATAATACAGGGAAAAATTATTGCTACTATACCTACTGGGGTGATGGAGTAGTTGCATTATCACAAAGCAAACTTGAGGGCGCAGGAATAGATATATTTGATGATCTTAATCATAATAGTCTTCTCCATGATAGCAAAGTTTTAAATAGAATAATATCTTACTTGGAAAATATAGAATTACCCTCCCTAAATAATTTACCTGATAAGCCTGATCCTGAAAATGATCATTATGCTACAGGCAAAGGTAACCAAGGTATAATATACAAAAATAATATTTGCATCGCTATTAATAAAAATCAAATAATAGAATTTATAATAGATTCTAGCATTAAAGAGGCATCTATATTATTAACTTGGTTAATGGAGGAATGTGAGCTAAATTTAAAATTGATTTCTCCAAGTGGCATAGAAATGAACAAAAGTACCTATCCAATAATAGAATTTTGCGAAGGTAAAAATAGTATTTGGTATGTTATTGATAAACCTGAAATAGGAAATTGGAAAGCCCAATTAAATGCATTGAAAATACCTAAAGATGGTTTGAAATATACCTTCCTTACTTTTTATGAAAGTTTAATAGAAATTGAACCAAATACAAAAAGATTAAAATATGTTTATAATACATCTGACAGCATAACTATTACAGCCTTCTTAAATGATGATATTAGAATTACAGGAGCTGACGTTTACGCTGAAGTTATGCAGCCTGATGAAGGAATTTATAACATCGTACTAAATGATAATGCAAATAATGGAGATTCATTAGCTGATGATGGTATTTATAGTAATAAGATTTATACTGAACAAGCAGGTTACTATTATTTAACTTTTTTTGCAAAAGGTATTATAGAAAATGAAACATTTGAACGAATGGAATTCCTAACTTTAGAAATATTAAAAGATAGCCTAACAATAATCAAGAATAAAGAAGAAAAAAACAATTATACTTTAAATTATAATTTATTCCAGAATTATCCAAATCCTTTTAATACAAAGACAAAAATTTGTTTTGAGCTTTTTACAAAGGCAAACATAAAAATATGTATTTATAATATTAATGGTAGACTTATTAAGACTCTAATTAATGAAGAAAAAGCTGCTGGATATCATTCTGTTATCTGGGATGGCAAAGATGAAAATAATAAATTTGTAGCGTCAGGAATTTACTTTTATGTACTAAAAGACAATAATAATATAACAATAGAAAAACATATGCTATACTTAAAATAATTACAAACAGTAAAAGTTGCTTAGATGATGTTCTTGATATTTAGAAAAAGATTTCTTTATAAAATCTTATCGAATATAAACTAAGGCTTCATGATGGAAAATATTCTTCCGTGTCAGCTTCTTGCTATTTTCCATCGTGAAGCCGTTCATCAAATTGCGCAAAAAATAATGATCAATAATCCTGCATGCTTGATATAAATTAGAATAAGACAAAAACATGGTTTTGTGGTCTTTACAAAGAGATGTTTTTGATCATTCAGTAAAGATCAATGGGAGTCACTTCAAAATATGCACTAAGGCATGATGTAAAAAAATCAGCATCTCACCTGCTTGGCTTACGTGCTGTTTTTTTACATGATGCCATTATTCATTCAATGCACCTTACCTTCTCAGTGGGAATGCACTTAGGTTTCATGATGGAAAATATTCTTACGGTGTTAGATTCGTGCTGTTTCCGTCATGATACCGACTTCATAAAATGTACAGATATAAAAAACATAGAAAGATATCACTGAAAATAATTAAATTTTTGTAAAAAAACTTGCTTCTGTTATTGATTTAAGTTATATAAACATATAATTATAAACTAAGATGTGAACTAATCGATTTTAAATCAGAATCTAAAATTGAAGTAAGATTTTACACATTAAAAACACATATTTATTAAAACGGCTTGTATCAAAAATATAATTAAAGGAGAAAAGTTATGGCAAGAAGAAATATTGAATCACAAAAGACAGGATCAATCGAAGGAAATTTAACAAGAATCATCATAGCAATAATTGGTGCGGCTGCAGTGATAATAGCTGCCTATATTGGTCTTAGTAAAGATTCTGATCTGGTCAGTATTATAATCACTCCTGAAAAAGCTACGTTACCAATTAATAGCTCTATCCAACTCGAAGCTGTGGGGCTAACTAAAGAAAATGTAAATATAATTGATATTAAACCAGAATGGTCCATAAACAATCCAGAGGTTGGAACATTGACTGATAGCAAAGGAAGAACTACAACTTTCAGGGCAATGAAAGGTGGAAAAACTGACGTCAAAGTTAAAATTGGTTCTATTCAAGCCATAGCTCAGATTGAGGTCATTGAAAAGACGGGAAAAGATATTTACAAAGGTACTGCTTTGACAACTGGGTATAACATGGGAGTGAATACCTCCCAGGGACGAACGGATTGGTTGATTGACAGCAAACAGGGCTTCATGAAAATGGTTTATCCAAAAGGACAACAATGGGGAGCTGTTTTTATTACAGTAGGTGAACTACAGAAAGATATTAAAAAAAGACAAATTGAAGATCTATCAAAATTTAAGTATATTACAGTTGATCTAAAAGGAGAAGTTGGTGGAGAATCTTTAGAGATTGGATTGAAAGATAATACAGATCCAGATGACGGTAGGGAAACAAAAATTAAAATATCAGATTTAACCACTGAATGGAAAACTTATCAATTTGAATTAAAGAAATTCGAGACGGCTGATTTAACCAGGCTTTATGTGGTTATCGAGTTTGTATTCACAGGGGACAAAGCACAGACTGTTTACTTTCGAAATATAAGGTATATACCTTAAAAACGCATGAACAAATATGAAAACTAATATTAGAACACTATTAATAATTCCTACAATTATTTTACTTTTAATAATAGATATTTCTAAAGTTAGCGGACAGGCGAGTCGAAATAATCTACTCTCATTCACTTCTCGTTTCATATCAGACCAATTTTGGCTGGAATTAGAAGGTTATCATTCATATCGATACAATGATTTTTACATTAAAAATTATCACGATTATGGTATTTCAGAATCAATAACACGATTTGGCTTTAGGACTTTGAATTTAGATTCGATATTTGTTTTTGAACCGTATTTTAACGGAAATTTTGTATACGATATTTTAAATCAATCATGGAATCGAGTCGATTGGCATAATAACTATGTTTATGGTATGGGCTGCCGTTTTAGATTTATTTTAAAGCGTATAACTTGGATAAATAAAAAATTGCATCCCCAAGAATTTAACCTGGATTTATTTCTTGAGAAATTATGGATCGGATATGCAAAGGAAACTGAGTTTTATGTTGGTCATAGACCCCAGGATGATCTCAAATTAGGAATGCGATATTGGCTGGATATTGGGAATAAGAAATTAAATATTTTCTGGATGGAGTCTGCTGGAAATTTTTATTACTCAAAAAGCAGCTTTTATGTAAAGACTCAACAGAATTTTTGTCTTTTAACCATACTGAATAAACTGGGAATTCGGATCAGGACAACAAATCATATTTTTATTGAACCTTATTTTAAAAATCATTTAATTTATGACTTCGGTAAAAAATCATGGAATCACCTTGATTGGCACAATAATATTCAATACGGTTTTGGTATCCGTTATAAATATTACCATCAACTTGAGTATAAAAAAGGAATGAAGAATTTGATTATAGGTCCTTATTTTGAATATCTGTCGATAAGATATTGGAATAAAGTTCCATATATCCCCAATTATCGTCCATCATCGGATTATCGAGCTGGTATTGAATTATGGTTTTCAATCAATGGTAAAGAAATTTAGTGAGATATCATGTTACACGTTGACAGACAATTTTTTATACTTTTAAAATTATTGTTGATAGGGGGAGTGATTTTAATATTCAATTGTAAATCCCCTCCTTCTTATCCCGAAGGCGAAGAATTTCCAATTTACTCACAGACGCTCATGCAGGGATTTGATATTGGTGTCGATGATTCTAAACAAAAGCGTGACTGGTTATTAGACATGGGTGGATATATGAGGGTGGAGTATCCAGGTGATTTGGATTGGGGCTGTATATTCATTGTTGTTGGGATGGTTCCATTTACTGATTTAGCTGAAGATTTTTTAAAATATAAAAGTTTTTCAATTGAATTGAGGGGAGAACATGGTGGAGAAGAAATTGGTATTACCATTGAAGATAACAAAAAACAAAGTAATTGGACAGAATTTATTTCTGACCTGGAAACAAATTGGAAAATATATAAAATCTCTCTTGAGAAATTTTTAGATGTAGATTTGAGAAATATAAGGGTGGTTTTAAAACTAAAAGTATTTGGCCACGAACCTAAAACTATAGAATTTAAAGAGTTAAAATACAGCACAATTGCTGTTGACAATATCCCGCCAAAAACATACTACATTGTAAAAGATGGTCAAATTATATGTGGTTGTGATATTGGCTGTAATACATCAGAGGATTTAACAAATTGGATTGTTGAAGAAAACACATATTGGAAAGCGGTTTTTCCACCGAACCAAGAATGGGCAACTGTTTTCATTTTGTGTGATCCACCACTAAATTTATCCTATTATAATTTATTAAGCTTAGAATTTAAAGGGGAATTCGGAGGAGAAAAAATTTCCATAGCAGTAAACGATACTATAGGAGAAGATCTGGCTCAAATAAGTTCGATTGGTTGGAAATTTCCGTCAGAATGGAAAGAAGAACCATTTTCATTATTCCATTTTAAACAAGTAGACTGGTCAAAAATATATATTCCAATACAGTTTATCAATCGAGAATCCCAGGCAAAAACAATCTACTTCAAAAATGTCAAATATATCCATAATGAATAAATAACTTGGATAGGAAAATTACCATGAAACTAAATGTCATTAAAATCTGCATTTTAAATGTTCTAATTGTTAATTTTTTTATAATTCATTTAACCTGGGGGCAGGTTGATAAAGCTTATCAACATTTGTATAATGTCATGGATAAGTACCACCAGAGTTTTGATGTATTTACTGATCAAGATGCAGGTGGAAATAACTTTCATCCAACATTATTTGGGGAGTGCAATAAATTAGAGATGACTTCGGGTTGTTTGAATGATTCATTACCTGGTTGGAGCTGTATAAAAATAAAATATTCTGCTTCTGAGCCATCAAATTATGGTTGGGCAGGAATTTACTGGCTTTATCCTGATAAAAATTGGGGAGACTATCCTGGTAATTATATATTTGGCGCTGATTCGCTCATATTTTGGGCAAAAGGAGAATCAGGGAGTGAGCAGGTTGAATTTAAAATTGGAGGGGTTAATCATTTTCCAGGATATGATCAAACAAAACCATTTCATGATTCTTGTGAACTATTAAGTACTGGCTTCATTACTTTGAGTCAAAATTGGAAAAGGTATGCAATCGACTTAATGTCCCCAGATAGTTTTGCAATTTATATTGATAGTAACTCAGGATCGAACAATCATTATGTGCCTGCTCAATGGTATAATGGTTCATTAAATATGGAATTTGATGAAGAATGGCAAAATAATCCACATTCAGGAATAAGCTGTATTCGGGTTCATTGGAACGGATTATTGGGAGATGATTTTGGATTTTGGAATGGAATTATGTGGCAAGCCATAGAAGGAGATTATTTAAACGGATATGATTTAACAGGGACAACAAATTTAACTTTCTGGGCTCGAACTGACAATTCTGGGTTAAAAGTTGAGTTCAAAGTTGGATATAGTAGCGATACTTGTGGAGAAATTATTTATAATGGTACTTTAAGTAATGAGTGGCAAATGCATACGATAAATCTACAGGGAAAAGATTTATCCAATATAGCTGGTGGATTTAGTTTTGTATTTGACTATTTTGAAAATTTACAATATCCTGATAGCTTCACTTTTTATTTAGATGATATTAAATATGATAAAGAATTAAAGAAAGATTTATCAAATATCATTGGTGGATTTTGTTGTGCTGTGGAAAAAGAAAGAAATCAGCAAGGTTGCACTTTTTATTTGGATAATATTTACTACAATCTAATCCCTGCAGGGATTGATTCAATGAAAATGAGACCGCATTTATTAGTCAGTTATGAAGCTACCGAAAGTCCAATAGATACTTTTCTCCGTAATCCAGCCTATATTTATGATAACGCCTTAGCAATGATTGCATTTATGAATAGAGGAACGGATGAGGACTGGCAACGTGCTGGAATATTAGCCAATACTTTTTTAGAGTGTCAAAAAAGAGAACCTGGTTTTGCCGACAATAGATTGCGAAATGGTTATCAATCAGGTTTAGTTATTGATCGATTGTCAAAAAGGGCAGTATTACCTGGTGTTTGGAAAGAAAAACAGGGAAAAAGAATATGGGATCAATTTAGTGCCAACACGAATACAGGAAATATAGCATGGGTCATTATTGCTTTATTAAAATATTATGAAGTAAAAGGTGGAGAACAATACTTAAATTGTGCAGAAGTGTTAGCTGAATGGATCGATGATTATACTTTTGATTTAAGAGGAGCGGGTGGATTTACAGGGGGTTATGAAGAATTTGGACGTGATAAAGTTCTCTGGAAATCAACAGAACACAATCTTGACGTATATGTGGCATTTACAAAATTAGATAGTTTTAGCTCTGAGACAAAATGGGATAGTTTAGCTCAGCATGCAAAACGATTTGTCGAGGCTATGTGGAATGAGAACGATAAATATTTCTGGACTGGAACTGACCAAGACGGAATCACGATAAACAAAAAAGACTCAGTGGAAGATGTTCAATCTTGGGCAAAATTAGTTTTTAATTTAAATAAGAGATATAGAAGTGCAGTTGAATGGGCGAGAGAGAATTGCTATAAAGAATGTGATGGTTTTAAAGGTTTTGATTTTAATACTGATAAAGATGGCATTTGGTTTGAAGGGACTGCACATATATGTTTGGCTTTTCAGAATAGTGGCAAACTAGATAGTTCAGATTTCTATTTAAATCAACTAAGAGATGCACAAGTAACCGCAAATCATAATAACAAACTAGGAATTGTAGCTGCTTGTCATGATTCTGTCACGACTGGATTTGATTGGTTCTATCATAATCGGCTACATGTTGGGGCCACAGCCTGGTATATCTTTGCTGAACAACAATTCAATCCCTATTGGCAGTGCTCAAGCCTTACGAAAGTAAAATTAAATGATATTAAATTTTTTCCTGAGAGTTATGTGTTATATCAAAACTATCCAAATCCATTCAATCATGAGACAGTTATAAAATATGAATTATCGAAAGATACAAAAGTCTCATTGAAAATCTATAATGTCATGGGACAGGAAATAAAAAATTTACTTGATGATAAACAAAATAGAGGAAAATATATTGTAAAATGGAATGGAAAAGATGAAAATGAAGTGGAAATGGCAAGTGGAGTTTATATTTATAGGCTTTTTACCGAAGAACACCAAAAGAGCATCAAATTAATTTTATTACGCTAGCAAAAATTAAAAAATGCTATAAGAATTTTATCGAATGCTAAAGTTATCGAGACACATAAAAAAAGTAAAATTAATGTCACCATTTACAGGGATAGACTATCCGTCCCCCTGGGGACGCCATAAGGTGCAGGCTGTCAATTTTGGCAGCCTTTTGTTTTTTCGTGATGCCTAAGTTCTTGATGTTCGACGTGATTAGAGCAAGGACTTCATTGACTTTTGGAGTTCGATACTTTGTTTCTTCAAAAATTAAATTTTCTGGAAATATCGAACTCACGATCTTTGATTTGACTTCAATAGCAGCTTGTTGGTAATAGCGATCTAAATCTCCTAACAGTGATAATCCATAGTTAGTATATTTCATGAAGTTAGAATCCTGGAACTGCAATTCTTTTATCTTAAATTCCAGGGAATTTATTTTTTCTTTGTATCTTTTGGTAGCTTGATCATAAGTTTGTCTATCTAATTCTTTATCAACAAATTTATCCAATGCATTGTTTATTCTATTCTGGAAACTCTCAATTTGAGATTCAAATTTTTGAATCTCTTGTTCCCTATCAGTGTCACCTCGCTTGAATACGTCTTTCAAAATGTGATAGTATAATGCCAGCACTTCTTCAGGTATTTTAAATGATTTCAGATAAGATTCAAATATTTCGTTTGCCACATCTGCCCTGAACCTTTCTTTACACCCTTTATTACAGTGATAATAAAAATGTCGTGCACCTGTTTTACTTCGAGAACCACTGCCAGTTAAATTTCCACTACATATCCTACAAATCAAATGACCCCTTAATGGCAGATTCTCATTAAGCTTTGATTTGTTTGGATTTTTTGGCTTCCTTCCAGAATTGATTGAACAGTATAAAATAATTCTTCTGAGATTAAAGCTTCATGTGATCCTTCAACAATTTCTTCTGGTTCATCTCTCCAGGCACGTATTCGTATTTTACCGATGTATGCGGGATTTCGTAATATTCGATAAAATTGATTCTTGCTGCATTTCAATACATGCAAGTAGAATTTTCAAATTTCCCATTTTTTTTAAAAAATTGTTCATCAGAACAAATATCCTTTATTCTCAATTTTTCTATTGAAATTAATCAAAATATTTTTTATTATTTATATCATCATGAATTATTATTTACATTCCAGACAATCCTTCTCACTTAAAAACAGTTATCATTTTTAAGTAAGGAAAAACAAATGGAAATATTCCAGAAATCTGTCATTAAAAAATATCTCCAGACCCTAGATGAATCTAGGATTAAACCTGCCTATCAGAAATTCCTTAAATTCTATGGCAATAAAGCCAGAATACAAAATATAACCTTACTTAAAGAAGAAAACTACCAGGAAGGATTTTTAAGAGAAATCTTTGTCCAGGTGCTGGGCTATACCATTAATCCTGATGAAAATTATAACCTGACCACTGAATTTAAAAACCTGACCGATGCCAAAAAAGCCGATGCTGCTATTCTCAAAGATGGCAAAGCCATTGCAGTAATCGAGCTAAAATCCACCCAGACCAAAAACCTGGAAGCCATTAAACAGCAAGCCTTTAATTATAAAAATAACCAGCCAGATTGTAAATATGTTATCACATCCAATTTCCAATTTCTCAGGTTTTATATCGACAATGCCACCGAGTTTGAAGAATTTGATTTGTTCCGATTGACTGAAACTGAATTCAGCAAGTTCTATTTAATTCTCAGCAAAGATAGCATATTTACCGATCTGCCAGCCAGGCTGAAACAAGAAACCCAATTCCATGAAGAAAAAATATCTGATACGTTTTATGCTGATTATTCGATATTCAAAAGAAAAATTTTCAACAACCTGGTTGCTAATAATCTACAATATGATAAGCTGCTGCTGTTTAAAAAATCTCAAAAGCTATTGGATCGTTTGCTGTTTGTCTTTTTTGCCGAGGATCGTGGCTTGGTGCCACCCAATGCCATTTCACGTATCATTGACCAATGGAATCAATTAAAGAAATTAGAAGCCTATCAGCCCTTGTATAAACGTTTTAAAATGTTTTTCAGTCACCTTGATACAGGACATGATTACGATAATTATGAACTGCCTGCTTATGATGGTGGCTTATTTGAACCTGATGAAATTCTGGATAATGTGACTATTGACGATGAAATCCTGCATCAGGACAGCCTGAAACTTTCAGCTTATGATTTTGATACTGAAATTGATGTGAATATACTGGGCCACATCTTTGAACACTCTTTGAATGAAATTGAAGAAATTACTGCTGAGCTGGAAGGCGCGCCCATTGATAGGAAGAAAACCAAGCGCAAAAAAGAAGGCATCTTTTACACCCCGAAATACATCACCCAATATATCGTTGAGAACACAGTTGGCGCGCTGTGTCAGGAGAAAAAGATTGAATTAGGAATCGCTGATGTTGGCATCGATGAATCCCATCGCAAGGCAGATGGTAAGATTTTAAAGAAAGGCAAACAGCTATTCCAGCAGCTTAACCAGTACAAAGACTGGCTGCTTTCTTTGAAGATCCTTGATCCAGCCTGTGGCAGTGGCGCTTTTTTAAATCAAGCGCTGGATTTCCTGATCAATGAACACAAAACCAATGACGCCTTGATCAATGAATTAACTGATCATCCATTAGGCTTATTTGATACTGATAAAGCCATTTTAGAAAACAATCTCTATGGCGTGGACATCAACGAAGAAAGTGTGGAGATTGCCAAGCTTTCTTTGTGGCTCAGGACAGCCCGAAAAGGCAGAAAGCTATCAATGCTGAACAACAACATCAAGTGTGGCAACTCGTTAATCGATGATCCTGCAGTGGCAGGAGAAAAAGCGTTTGACTGGAATAAAGAATTTCCTGAAATTATAGGAAAAGGTGGTTTTGATGTAGTTATTGGGAATCCACCTTATGCTGGAAGAAGCAGTTCAATTAAAGATAGTGAAAAACCTTATATAAAGAGAAAATATGAGACTGCTGAAGGAAAGTACGAATTATATCAATTGTTTATTGAATTAGTAACTCGAATTTCAAAAAGAAGTAATTCATATATTTCCTTAATAACTCCACAAACATGGCTATCTATTGTTCAAGCAAATAAACTTAGAAAAAAGATAATTTCAGAATATTCATTATATAAAATCTTATTTTTAGGAGAGGATATCTTTGAAGCTGCTGTTGATACAATTATTTTCTTTATTTTCACAGGAAGAAAAACTGAAAATATTGAATATTATATTTCTTCTAAAATGCTTAATACTGGTATATCAACATTCATAAAATCTATTAAATTGGACGACCTTATAGCAAATAATTATATTATTCCAATTACTTCTAATAATTTTTCAGAGTCATTAATAAATAAGGTATATATAAGACTTTGTTGATTTTTTAAGTTTTTTAAGAGACGAAAAGTGTACCTAAAGGTACATTTTTTGAATAATCTTTTAATAAAATCTTATTTGTCAAATATTGTTAAATTTTTTGGG
>Ga0209636_10005544_pt1 | contig 12879 bp, 9 predicted proteins | sample DeeMarSWOR152_54_FD_187464 | JGI IMG/M metagenome (GOLD analysis project Ga0209636, IMG submission 187464) | Marine sediment microbial communities from White Oak River estuary, North Carolina - WOR-1-52-54 (SPAdes) (version 2) | ecosystem: Environmental > Aquatic > Marine > Intertidal zone >...
TCCGTCTGGTCCCAGGATGGTTGCGTAGGTGTATTCCTTGTGGACTTCCAGTCCAGAGACAACGGCGTTCATAGAATGGCTTGAGCGCCGACCGGATAAACGTCTTCTCATATTATCAGGCGGATTAAATAGCTGATTCGAGAGGAGCGATCGGCAGCTTTAACACCTTTTTAATCCTTCCAAGAGAACTATAACCCAGTAATCCCACGTAAATAGCATTTAGAAGAAGACAGATGGCCTCCGGATATCTCCCCGACATATCACAGGTGGATGGTATCGGCTAACCAGCGCGCAAGAGATTGATCTAGCTGGTCTTGGAGAACGCTTTCATCTATATGGGCATCGTGTTAATTTTAGCCTCTACCATCTGTATGGACACTTACGATGTCAGGAGGCCCGAATTCCAGACAAGAATGATTTTCTTCGCGCAGAATGGAGATAAAGATTTTTCAGATACATTTCACTTCTTTTAACAATCAAGAATCTAAGATAGAGTCAACGCATTTCAAAATTAAAATATATATATATAACATACATATATCAAATAACTAAAAAAGTATTTAGAGTTGAAGAAAAAATGAATATTTTCCAAAAATATGGGAAACTTATCGAAAAGCAACTACATCTAAATATATATCCATTAGCCATTAAGATGCTAAAAGATGTAGAAAACATCCCAGAAGGAGCTAAGAGGCCTAAAAGAGACTTCGGAGCCTGCATGGCGACATGCCAATGCTTCTCACTTTCGCGGTGGAATGGAACAATGGTAGCTCAGCTGTTCGAGGATATGTGGTGCCCCGAACCAGTTATTGGATTTGGACTCGCTGAGCCTCCACAGTACTTTCTAGAAGGACATAATCGTTACCCGGGAGGTGTTAAAACTTTGGAGATGGGAGCGAACTGGGCTCGTGAATTCCCTCGATTTGAGATCGGAAAATATGTAGGTATAGTATCAGCGCCTCTAAAAACGGCAAACTTCGAGCCTGATTTAGTTATGATTTATTGTAACACAGACCAGCTTCAAAAGTTAATTTTAGGGTTAGCGTACAAGGCATCAGAGGGGCGTGATATTACTGCGTTACTCGGAGGACATTCTGCATGCGTCTATGCCGTCGTCCCGACAATAAAGGAAGGGAAATGCCAGGTATCAGTGCCGTGCGGAGGCGATCGACGCCACGCTGGTGCACACGAGGATGAAATGATATTTTCTTTACCTAAAGAACAACTTAAGGATTTATTGTTAGGACTTATAAAAACGCATGCATCGCGCGCAAGAGATCTCGCAAAGGAGCCCGAGTATAGGTTGGCACCAAGTTATGTAAAGATGGCAAAGCTTATGGGAATGAAAAAGAGCGACGGAACAGAAATCGAGTGATAAAAAAGAAAGTAATTGATCATTAAAGAATGACATCAATGATAGATCGATAAAGTTGAAAATCACATATTTCTAATGTGCGATCTCAATTTAACAGGTTTTTTAATTCCCCTTAGGGCCTCCTAAGTATATTCTTGATCCTATCGATTACACACGCGTGAATTGCATTTGCCTCCTCGACTTCATTTCTCTCGTGTAAAATTTTGCTGATATTGAGAGACTCAAAATAGGTGAAAACCATTTTGAACTCTAGCTGGTTGTTTAAGAGAGGTACTCCCTTTAAGGTACTCGCTGAGAACTGCGTGTAAGGACTGCGAGCGCGCAAGAGATATTTAAAAGAAATTTTATACAAGAATAAAAAGATGATTAATTTGAGTTGGTTGCGTAATGGAAGAGAAAATCATAATATCTGGATTTGGAGGTCAAGGGATTATGTTGATGGGTAAGCTTTTAACTTATGCCACCTTGCTTGAAGAAAAGAATGTGACCTGGCTTCCATCTTATGGTCCGCAGATGAGGGGTGGGACCGCTAACTGTATGGTAGTTATCTCGACGCGTAAAATCGCTTCGCCATATGTTAATGAATCATCCAGTCTTATTGTTATGAACAATCCTTCGTTAGATAGATTCGAACATTCAGTGAAGCCTGGTGGGTTAATATTAATTAATAGCTCAATGGTAAAACGCGATATAAAAAGAAAGGACATTACTATTTTTAAAATTCCAGTTATTGAGATAGCTGAAAATCTGGGTAACATTCGTGTGGCTAATATGGTTGCCCTAGGTGCTTTCGTTGGAATAAAGACCCTTGTCACCATAAACTCGTTGTCAAGTTCGTTAAAAAAAGTTCTCTCTATACGCCATAAAGATTTATTGAATTTAAATAAAAAAGCTCTAAAATGTGGATTTGAAATAGCTTCAGAGGTCTAATGATTTGGATATAAAATATATAACCACAAAAATTTCCATAGCACATGAGCTTTGTAAAGGCTGTGGATATTGCTGTTCAGTTTGTCCAAAACAAATTATTCTTTTGTCTAATGATTATAATGATAATGGGCATCATTATGCTATTATTAACAACCCCGAAGAGTGTTTAGGGTGCAAATTTTGTGCAATTATGTGCCCGGAGATTGCTATAAAAATTGAATTAGCCGATTGATTTGATAAGGTAGGAGATAAAAATCTATGAATGAAAGGGTTTTAATGACTGGGAATGAAGCTTGTGGTGAAGCTGCTATAAGGGCTGGATGTAGATTTTTCTATGCTTACCCTATCACACCTCAAAACGAACTTCTTGAGTATATGGCTTACAGACTACCTGAGGTTAAAGGGATCTTTATCCAAAGCGAAAGCGAATTAGCAGCAATAAGCGTAGTTTACGGAACAGCTGCTGCTGGAAAACGAGTCATAACTGCCTCATCCTCCTGTGGCGTAGCTCTCATGCAAGAGGGAATATCATATCTCGCTGCTTCACGGCTTCCATGTGTCATTGTTAACATTTCACGTGCAGGACCAGGATTGGGTAGAATCGCACCTTCTCAGTCAGATTATCGACAAATGACTAAAGGTGGCGGGAATGGAGACTACCACATAATTGTATTCGGACCGGCATCTGTGCAGGAGATGGCTGATCTTACCTATTTAGCATTCGATGTAGCTGACCGATACCGTAATCCAGTGGCCATTCTCGCCGATGGCATGCTTGGGCAGATGATGGAGCCATTGGTTCTACCGATGTGGAGAAAATTAAAAGATTTACCACCGAAACCATGGGCTGTAACTGGTGCTAAAGACCGCGAAAGGAACTTGATATTAGCTGCTCCATATACCGATGAAGAACTGATTGATATTAATGAAGAGTTAGCAAAGAAATACTACTCTATTGAGGCTGAAGAAGAAAGGTGGGAAACCATATTCATGGGTGACGCTGAATTAGTAGTTGTTGCCTTTGGCATATCTTCACGTATTGCATTAGAAGCTATTGAATGTGCACGTAATGAGGGTATAAAAGTAGGCATGATTCGCCCAATATCACTATGGCCCTTTCCCAAAAAACCTTTTAAAAATCAGGTAGACAATGTCAGAGCATATTTAGTTATTGAAATGAACAATGGGCAGATGATAGAAGATGTACTTTTAATAAGACCTCGAAACATACCGGTATACCATTTTGGTAAAGGAGGTGGTTGGATACCTACCCCAAAATACGTATATGAGAAAATCGTGAGACTTTGGAGGAATATATCTTAATGCAAACCTTTACAAGACCAAATTCGATGAGTATGGAGAATATTCCTTATTGTCCAGGATGTGGACACGGAATAGCCCTAAGGCTAATAGGAGAAGCCATCGATGATTTAGATATTATTAAAAAAGTTATAGGGATAGCGCCTGTAGGCTGTGCAGTACGTTCATGGCGTCTATTTAAGTTTGATATGACTCAAGCAGCTCACGGTAGGTCACCCGCAGTCGCTACAGGCCTTAAAAGGTCGCTTCCAGATAAAATAATCTTCACATATCAAGGTGACGGTGACTCGGCAGCCATCGGCTTGGCAGAATTATTGCACGCTGCTTTGCGATGCGAAAAATTCTCAGTTTTCATGATAAATAACGCCATATATGGTGCCACTGGAGGACAGTTGGCCCCTACAACACTCATAGGCCAGCCCACGACCAGTTATCCCTCAGGTCGTGATCCTAGAGTAATGGGCTATCCAATAAATATGTCTGAAATTATCGCTAAAATTTCGAGGAATGCATATGTCGCCCGTGTCGCAATAAACAGTATTAGGAATATAATGGAAGCCAAGAAAGTAGTGATTAAGGCATTAAAGACTCAACAAAGACAACTCGGATTTTCCTTTGTGGAAATACTTTCACCATGTCCAACGGGTTGGAATATGAAGCCACTTGATTCACTCAAATGGATAGAGGAAAAAATGATTCCAGAATATCCATTAGGTGAATATGCAGTTCCAGATAGCTTACACAACTAAGTATTTAGTGATTAATGTACGCGTGAATGTTGGCGCTCTGTTTAACCCGCGTTAGGCCGTTTAGAAATTAAGCAGGCCTGTACTCCTTTAGATTGGGAAAAGAGTGAAGATAAAACAAGTGCTTGACTCTGTCAACACCCAGCACATACGCCGCCTGCTTGGATGGTTCTACCACAGCGAAGGCCTAGGTAGGAAGCCCTACAACCCGATATCTATGCTGAAAGCCCAGCTTCTCAAATACCTGCTCCGCATTCCCAGTGACCGAAGACTAAGCCATACGCCTCAATAACGACAGACAAGTCGTCAGGACATGCGGATTCAGGGATCAGACGCCCAACCATGGGCTCTTCACCACTTCAGGCACCGCCTTGGGGAGGAGACTTACCTGAGGGCCTTCGACTACCTGCTCAAGAGGCTGCTGGAGAGTTGTGCAGTGAAGAGAGATATCATGGTCGTAAACAGCACCCACCTCAAGGCCTATAGTTAAAGGAGCTTAGACAACAAGACGGGTAGGAGCGACTCCGACGTTAGGGTGTGCATGCTGTATGGGAGAAGGACGACCTGTCAAAGGATGAACTTCAGGGCTGAAAGGTTGTAGGGAGGAACATCATGAGGGGCTTGAGCAAGGTTGAGTGCTACGTGTGGGCGGCTTTGATCCTGATGCTTCTCATAGTGGTCGTATCCCACAGGAGGGGTAGGCCAGAGCGTGCAAGGCGCGTAGAGTACTACGCAAGCCACTGTAACTTGGACCAACACGTTGATGCAGGACAGCGAATGGGGGTGCAGCTGTAATGGAGATCATCACCTAGCTACCGTGTAATGGCGTCTAGTAAAGGGATAATCCCGCCATCAGAGAAACATAAACCCTATAGAATGAAGGAAAAACCTTGTCTATATAATCATTAAAACCATTCAACCAGCCGAATCTAAAATTTACGTTACACGCTGGCGCTCGATAATTTTTAAATCTGTTACTAATTTACTCTCGAGTAAGATAAAATTTCTATTCGGAGGTTATTGTGTTGCCGGAAGAAAATGAAGAGAAGTGGCCGAGAGCTAGGATTTATGCGACCTTCGCGGTTGATTTGCCTGACAAGGCCTTCGAGTGGTATCATCGGATGCTCGGCTGGAAGGTTGGGAATGATGGCGTCGACGACCAAGGCAATTGTACCTTTGAAGCATCGTATATGGATATCACGCCATCAATTTTGTTGTTTACAGGGAAGAGAAGCCGCCGTATACCTATAAGAACGTCACTTTGATGATAGACGTAAAAGATGTGGATGCTTTATACGAGAGAATCAAGAAGGGCGGTAAACCCCTCAATAAATCACAAACCGAACCATGGGGCGGATGGACCTTCATCGCGCGCGCTGGCTTGTCCCGATATTTGGTGTTATATGGTTTTAAATAAGGAGTCGTTAATTAAGGCTTAGAATGGCCCCCTATGAGAAAGAGATAATTAACGCCCTGAAAGACGGAAACCCGAGAAAATTCCACCAGATCCTCGACGAGATAGGTTTCTCCCACAACACCCTGAGGCTCCACCTAAACTCCATGGTCGAAGAAGGCCTCGTAGCCAGGGAGAAAATGCCCTCGAAGGGGCGAGGGAGGCCCGTGTACCTCTACAGCGTACGCGTTGAGACCTCTGGAGCCTCTAAAGAGGTTTTAGCCCTGAGGTTCAGCGTTTTGAAGCGCATCTGTCGCTACAGTAGAGGCGGTAGATGCAGGGAGACCAATGCCAGATGCGAGCCTAGTTTCTGTCCCCAAATCTGGAAAAAGGATTAAACACCATTAAAAACCAAATATAGGGACAAGCCAGCGCGCACATCGTGAAAGATTTAACGGCATAATCCTCATGTTCGTCCAACTCCCCGACTAGCAAAACTTATGGTTTTTTCCGATCAGTTCTAGAGTTCTTCAATTGTTTTAGAGACATACGGCGACAAGCTGAAAGATACGCACGGTCGCGCGCGTGGAAATACTTGAACAGTTAAAAATACGAAATAGAAACCAGAACATTAAGACAATTACGGGGCTAAATCTTTGGACATCAATCTTTTAACCCCTATTTTTTACATATAAAAATATATGTGAAATGTATCTCTTACAAGTTATTTTATCGGGCTGAACGCGCAAAATTAAATTATTATAGAGCTAATATATATAGAATTTTAGTGAGTAAAAAATAATGATTAACTCTTTCAAAAATTCAATAAAAAATATCTTTTCAAATAGTAATGTTCTAGCACTTTCGCTTACAAATGCTCTGTGGAGAGCATGTAGTAATGGCTGGCGTCCTTATTGGCCATTATATCTGAAACAGGAATTAGGTGCCTCAATCACTATCGTGGGAATATTGTCAATGATTCAACTCGCTTCCCAACTTTTCTTCCAGATCCCCGGTGGTATTCTCGCCGACAAGATTGGGAGAAAGAAAGTGATAGTCTTTGGGACGGTCATGAGATTATTCCCACCAATAATATATTTGTTGGCTACGAATTGGATCCATGTAGTTCCAGCGCTTCTAATAGAAGCTTTGAGAAGCATATACCAACCAGCTATTAACGCAATAATAGCAGATTCGCTTCCTTCAAGGCAGAGGGGAACAGGCTATGGTGTTTATAGGATGATTACAACCTCACCAAGGCTCATTATGCCAATTATTGGTGGAATTGTCATGGATACGATAGGATATAAAAAGGGTATGAAAATCTTCCTCATAGCTAATATAGTAGCTATTGTTGGAGCTATCTATGGTAGAGCGAGATTCATTAAAGAAACACTTGTGAAAAAGGAGGAAAGAATGAGTACAAAAATGTCTTTATATTCTACTCTCAATGTTCCAAGAACAATATGGGTAATAGTCTTCTTTTCTGCCTTTTCTAGTTTTGCTTTAAGAATTGTTATGCCTTTCATAAACATCTATGCTATTGAGATTATCGGTTTAACAAACACACAATTGGGCTTCGTGGAAACATCCATAGGCTTTTTTTCAACCTTTTTATCGGTACCAGGTGGTATGCTTGCAGATCGCGTCGGAAGAAAGCCAATAATTTTGATTACTAGTCTTGTTACACCAATAACAAGGTGGGGAATTATATTTATTACAGGGTTCTGGCAGTATCTTCTCCTTCAAAGTGTAAATAACATTGGGATGATCATTGGCGGAGTAGAAGGTACCCTTGAGATGGTTGCTGGTCCAGCATGGGAGGCTCTAATCGCTGATTTAGTTCCTAGGGAAAAGAGAGGGACTATTAGAGGTATCATTGATACATTTACAATACTAGTTGGGGCGCCTTCTTCATGGATAGGGGGTTATATATGGCAATATTACACCCCACAAGCCCCTTTTCAGCTTTCCCTGATCCTTGGTATACTTGGAGTATTAATTTTTGGCTTTTTTGTACAAGAACCGATAAAAAGGGAAGAATAGCTGAATACGAGATTATAAAAACTCCTTGATTTACTTTTTCTGTCTTATTTTTAATAGCTATTTTTATTTTACTTAAATACAACTGTTACCTCTTCAAGAGGATCTCCTTCAACAATTATTAAACCTACTAATTTTAGTTTAACACCTTCAAGATCCAACTCAACTAGCACACTGAATCTATAAGGCGACCTTGAAGACCTTTGATCCCCCCTTTATTTATTAATATTTATTGATCAGAATTAAATATAATCAGAGTCTAGTTTGGGTCGGTGTATCATATGGGAGATTTCAAAGAGTTAGAACAACTTGTAGTAGGAGACGCTTACGTCTCAGATGAAGCCAGAAAGAACTTGGAAGTCCTCTGCGAGATGGGAAGCCGCTTTGGCGGCACCCCCAGTGAGAAGAAAGCTGTTGATTACATTCTGAAGAAATTCAAAGAATACGACTTGGAGAATGTACACGCTGTGGAGTTTGGTTATAACGGCTGGATAAGAGGGGAGGCCAAGCTCGAGATAGTCGAGCCAAAGTATATAGAAATGAGCGCCCTCTCTCTGGTTTACTCACCATCAACGTCGTTTAAGGGCGTCGAGGGAGAGATTGTCAATCTTGGAGAGGGATCCGTTGACGCCTTTAACAAGAAGAAGGATGAGATCCCTGGGAAGATAGTTCTCAGTTTCGAAACAGGGGGTAGGACCCCCACGGGCATGAAAAGAACCATCCACAGGAAGGAGAAGTATAATAGGTCCGCTGACGCTGGTGCAGTTGCCTTCATATTCGGTAATCCCGTGCCGGGTCTCTTAGCTACTACAGGTTCTTGCTGTCAGAACAGGGCTGGTGACATCCCCAGTATCGGCATATGTAAGGAGTATGCCGAGACAATTATCCGCTTAATGGATGAGGGACCTGTCAGGGCAAGAGTAACCACCACAGACCAGATAAAGCCAATGACTTCATGGGTGCCAAGTGGTGACATTCCTGGTACGGAGAAGCCAGATGAAGTGGTGGTTATAGGGGCCCACTTCGACGGACACAGCATTAGCCAGGGAGCGGTGGACGACGCGTCTGGCACTATCGTAGTGATGGACATCGCAAGGGTCTTGGCGAAGCAAAAAGGTAAGTTTAAGCGGACAATACGATTCCTTTGCTTCCCACTGGAGGAAAGCGGCCTCATCGGCTCTATTGCCTACATTCAGACACACGAGAAGAACATGAACAATGTTCAGCTTATGATCAACCTCGATAGTGCTGGGGGAGGACGACCGGGTTCTTGGAGAGTAAGCGGTCACGAGGAGCTTATACCTTTTCTGAGCAACGTCACTAAGGAGACGGGGTATGCCATGAAGGCCTATGAGGATCTGAGCGGCTACTCTGATCACTTCCCCTTCTTTCTGATGGGAGCACCATCGATAAGTCTGGGAAGGCCTTTGGATCAGCCGCCTGGGCTAGGTAGGGGCCTCAGCCATACCCTAGCGGACACCTTCGACAAAGTGAACTTCAAGGACGTAAAGGAGGCAACTATGGTGGTCGCCCGCTTGGTCATGAGAGCAGCCAACTATCCAGGGAGGCTCGCGAAACATAAAAGTTGGGAAGAAGTTAAAAAGATACTAGAAGAATGTGAGCTCTTCGAGGTCATGCAGATAGAGCATCGCTGGCCCTATCCACCTCTACAGCTCAAGGAGTACCCATGGAGGTAGAATCTTCATATTTTTCCATGTGAAAATATTCTAAGAAGGATTTAGAAAACCTCTGTTTTAATAGCCTTAAGCCAATTGTATCGTTATGGTGCACCCTACGCATCAGCCAAACATGAGCTCCTTCAGACACTACTTCTTCTGAGAAGCATACATGGAAAGGGTATTCGACTTTGAAAAGTATCTTCGACAGAGACTATGTGCTGGTAACCACAGGGCAGCGAGTCCGCATTAAGATGGTTTTCACGTATTTCTGCTTCAACTCGGTTCAGCTCAGCTAGTTAGGGGGCTGACAATTTAAGCTATTGATCTGCTGCTGGAGCGCGCGTGTTCTCATGTCTATTCTTATAACTCCTTTTTTCTTTATCATATCTATAGATAAATGATACTCAGAGGAATATTGAGACCAATAATGAATAGTGGGCCTCTAACTAATTATATAATTTAAAAGGCTGAAAAAGGAAGACTTGATTTATTTACCATGGGAAGTAGAGGTTTACGTAATAATATCTTTCTAGGAAATTTAAGCTACTGAGTTATTACATACATAGATTTTGTGTGTGAAAAAAGGGGGTTGGTGTTGTTACTATCTCTTACTCCACGCGCAAAGTACTTGATTTGCATCCTAGAGCTCTCCATCTTATTCTAGGATCAAGGGTTGGAGGAATTGTATTTTAACAACGTTAAAGAAAAAGGTAAAAGAAAAAGTATAATATTGTTTGCCGAACCATTCATGTAAATTATTTTATTCGTCCATCTGACAGGAAAAGGACTATTACACAAACAAGATTTTTATATTTAATATGAAATTTACTGATGGTGCAGTAATTGAGTATAAAGAAAAAGATACATGAATATATAGACGAAAATGTAGACGAGCATGTAAATCGTTTTCAAGAATACATTCGTCAACGTAGCTTATCAATGACAGGCGAAGGGGTCATGGACGGAGCAAAACAGATGGTGCAGTTCTTTAAAGAGTTAGGTTGTGATAAAACATGGATTTCAGGTCCTTGGGGAGAACCGATGGTTCAAGGAGGAACTGAGGGGAATCCTGTTGCTTGCGGTGAATACAATGTAGGAGCAGATAAGACATTAGTTATTTATGCAATGTATGATACTATGCCCATATTTGAGCCTGACCAATGGGTCGTACCGCCGTTTGAAGGCAAGATCATTGAATGGTCGCCGTTCCCAAAGGTACTAATTGGGAGAGGAGCAACTAACAGTAAGGGCCCTCAGATTGCATGTATAAATGCATTACTTTCAATAGTAGAAGTTGAGGGCAAGCTTCCTGTTAATGTAAAGTTCATTGCTGAAGGAGATGAGGAGAGGACTAGTAAAGGTCTTTGGCCCTTCTTGAAAGAAAAAAAGGAATGGGCACGTGATGCAGACGCATTGTATTGCCCAATCGCTGGAACTAATCGAAAAGGGATAGCTGTCCCTATGTGTGGAACCGAAGGATATATTTACATAGAATTAATTTCTAGCGGCGAGAGCTGGGGCAGAGGTCCTACGAAATATGGTGTTCATGGCAGTAATAAGTTAATACTTGATAGCCCTGCTTGGCGACTAATACATGCATTGAGCACAATGACATCCGATAATGGTAATAAGATCGCCATTGAAGGATGGTATGATGACTTGGAAAAACCATCAAAAGAGGATTTAATATTGATCGATAAGATGGTAAAAATGGGATTCGGTGATCTTAAAGATTTACAGGACCAATTAAGTGCAAAGGTTTTCATGGATGATGTAAACGACTCCAGAGAGCTTCTCATGAGAAGACATTTTTCTACGTCTTTCAATTTGGATGGTATCTATGGCGGAAGAATGGGACCAGGCGCTGGAGCACTTGTGCCACATAAACTCACCTCTAAGCATAATATAAGACTACGATCTAATCAGACGCCAGATAATATTTTACAAAAAATAAGGACGCATCTGGATAAACATGGATATAAAGACATACAGATTAATGTTGTTGGTAAAAGAGAACCTGTAAAGAATAACTGGAAGACGGATGTGGCAAAAGCAGTCATTAAGACATACGTGGAATTCAATCAATCATATGTTCTTGCTCCTCCTGTTGCCATGAGTTTATCTCCTGCTTGGCCAGCAAATATATTCGTTAATGAATTAGGTTTGGATGTCATTGGTGGTGGTATCGGATATGGAGAAAGAGCTCATACAGTTAATGAAATGTATGTAATTGAAGGTGCTGAAAAAATACATGGATTAGCTGATGTAGAAAAGTTCATTGCTTCCTTCATTTACAACTATGCAGGAAAATCATAGATAATTTCAAATTAACAGGATAATAGCTTTTCCTTTTTTTTTCTTAAAATGCACGCGCTATAACTAAAGGTCTGTTTTATAGAATAATACTTTCGTTAAATACTATGGATGGAGCAACTTGCGTTCACCATCCTAGACTATATAATGCCATTACTATTAATAAAGTTCTCATATAAGCTCGCAGAATAAAAAAATTACAAGTAAATAATTTTTTTACACATCCAATTTTATTTAATAACATACTGCCGTTAAACAACTGTAAAAACTTTAAGCAGCCAAAAACATGCAACTTTTCAGTAGAACTAATTTTTTCCGTATACGCATGCACAAAATATTAAATAAAAGATTAAAGAATTGTTTTATGATATGAATCAATTATTGAAAGTTGGAAATATTAAAGCTGAGAAAGGTGAAAAAATTTTCGGAAAACTAAAAATAACAGAATTAGCTGATGGTTCTCTGGTAGAAGTTCCTGTTGCTATAATAAATGGCATAGGAGAGGGCCCAGTCCTTTACACGCAATCGGCATGTCATGGTGTTGAGATAAATGGCACTGAGGCTATAAGAAGGGTAATGGAAGAACTGAACCCTAAAAAAATGTATGGGGCACTTATCGCTATCCCTATAATAAATATTCTTGCAGCTAGACATAGGCTTGGACATACGCCTGAAACGTTAGATAGTTTATATGGCAATATGAATAGAACTTGGCCTGGAAATCCTGATGGGACATTAACTGAGAGAATGTCTTATGTGATCTTCGAAGAAGCTGTTAAAAAGGCAGATTATGTAATAGACCACCATACGGGTGAGATGCCAACGTTAATGTGCTGGATATATTTCTACGAAGGAGTTAAAGAGCAGGAAAATTTAGCAAAGATTTATGGTGCAGAATACTTGATAGCAGAGAAGGCTGGTACAGAAGAGTGGAAAAAAAAGAGATTCTTCGGAAAACTTAGAGTTGTATGTCATGAACAATTAAAAATACCAGCAATATGCCCTGAACTTGACGGGAGAGATCATTTAGAAGAGGATGCAATAAAAATAGCAATTAGAGGCATAAAAAATACCATGAAG
>Ga0209636_10005545_pt1 | contig 12879 bp, 7 predicted proteins | sample DeeMarSWOR152_54_FD_187464 | JGI IMG/M metagenome (GOLD analysis project Ga0209636, IMG submission 187464) | Marine sediment microbial communities from White Oak River estuary, North Carolina - WOR-1-52-54 (SPAdes) (version 2) | ecosystem: Environmental > Aquatic > Marine > Intertidal zone >...
CCCCCCGCCCTCAGGCGTCGGCGTGCGCGTCCGCGTCGGCGTGTTGGTCCGCGTCGGCGTGAATGTCGGCGGCCCAATCGTCGGCGTCGGCGTGATCGTCGGCGTCCGGGTCGGGGTACGCGTCACCGTATAGGTCAGCGTCGGCGTGTGCGTGTATGTACGCGTAGGTGTCGGCGTCGGACCTGTCGGCGTCGGCGTGTGAGTCGGTGTACTGGTAAATGTACGCGTCGGGGTGAGCGTCGGTGTAACCGTCCGTGTTGCGGTCTGCGTCCTTGTATTAGTCGGAGTCCGCGTCTGCGTAACCGTCGCCGTCTGCGTGATCGTCGGCGTACTGGTCCGCGTATAGGTCTGCGTCGGCGTGCGCGTTACCGTCGGGGTCGGCGTCGGGCCCGTCGGCGTCGGCGTCAGCGTGTTCGTCATCGTCGGCGTGCGCGTCCACGTCGGCGTGTACGTCGGCGTCGGCGTATCCGTCGGTGTTGAGGTCGGCGACGGCGTCCGGGTCACTGTCGGCGTCCGGGTGGGCGTCGGTGTCTTCAGCGGCGTCGGCGTCGCCTTCATCCGACGACCGGGCTGGTTGGCGATCACCGTCACCATCTGGATCGTGTCCGACATCGCCCCGGGATCCTGAAGCGGCCAGATCACCCGCACCACCACCTGCCGGGCCGTCCCCGCCGCTCCGATATCACTCACATAGCGCTCCACCTGGAACCGATCGAGAAACGGAGAATCGAGGTAGAAGTAGCTCGAATCGGGAAGATACCCGGTGTTGTCGCCCGTCTGCGTGAACCCCACGATGTTGTTCAGGCCGGGATACCCGCCCTGCTTCACGCTCTCGATCACCTCCTGGGCAAGCTTGGTGGCGACCTGGCGATTCCGCGTCACGTTCGTCGTCCGCAGCCCCGAAGTGAAGAAGACCACCGTCCCCATGATAAGAAACGCCAGAATCACGAGCGCGACGATCACCTCGATCAAAGTGAACCCGGCCGACCTCTCGTGCCGCCGACCGACCGGGCTCCATTCTCCGTATTGCGCCGCCATGTCGAACTCCTGTCGTGCCAACCTCCAGCGCCCTGCCTCACGTGCCTCGTGATCTGTATCCGATCTTGTGGTCATTACCCACTCACAAATACAGCAAGATGCATGCCACGTCCGGACAGAAAAATCGCACCCTTCGGCAGTCTTAAGGTGCGATATGATAGTGACTTATTGGCGGGCAAAAGTCCGCTCGCACACGGTGTAACGATACGTTAGAGCCGGCCTCTGTATTACCTCACCCGATGATGTGACCCGGCCTTCCTAGCACATTATATCGCAGGCGGGAGCGCCGCCTGCGGACAGGAAATATGGGACCGCGGCCGGCCTACGTCAGGCCATACTTCCTTGCTTTCGTCAGCAGGGTCTTATACGTCACTCCCAGCCGCCGTGCCGCTTCGCTCTTGTTGCCGCCTGTCTCGGCAAGCACCTTCCTGAGCACCTGACTCTCCGCCATCCGGGCACCGTGCTCGGCAACCTCCTTAAGCCCACCGAGCATCCCCAGATCGTCCCCGGGCAACTCGATCGAATCCTCTCGCACCCAGATGTGCTCGGAACGGATCTCGCGATCGACCGCAAGTATCGCCGCCCTCTCGATCGCGTTCTCGAGCTCCCGCACGTTGCCCGGCCACGAGTAGTGCTCCAGCTTACGCAGAGCCTCGGGCGTAACGGTCAGCTTCTCCCTCTTCAGCTCGCCACGATACTTCTCGAGCAGATGATCCACGAGCAGCGGAATGTCCTCGCGCCTCTCGCGCAGAGGTGGAATGTGGATCGGGAAGACGCTCAGCCGGTAATAGAGGTCCTCCCTGAAGCTCTTCTCCTTCATCTCGCTCAGGAGGTCCTTGTTCGATGCAGAAATGACGCGCACCTCTACGCTGATCGTCTTCGTGCCTCCCAGGCGCTCGAACTGCCGCTCCTGGAGCACCCTGAGAAGTTTCGCCTGGAGCGCGAGATCGAGGTCGCCCACCTCATCGAGAAAGATCGTCCCTTTATCGGCCAGCTCGAACTTCCCGATCTTCTTGCCGACCGAGCCGGTGTACGCCCCCCGCTCGGAGCCGAAGAGTTCGTTCTCCAGCAGCTCGTGGGGTATGGCGGCACAGTTGATCGGCACGAACGGAAACTGCTTTCGGAGACTCATCGTATGTATTGCGCGGGCGAAGAGCTCCTTCCCCGTCCCGCTCTCGCCCATCAGCAGGACGTTCGCGTCGCTGGGCGCGACCTGACGCACGAGCTCCATCACCTTCGTGATGGCAGGGCCCTCGCCGATGATCGTCGGCAGACCCTGTGTATCTGAACACGCCTCCCTCAGCAGTATGTTCTCTGTGAGGAGGTTCCGCTGCTCCAGGGCGCGCCTGATCAGGAGGAGGAGATGATCGGCGTCGAACGGCTTTGCGAGAAAATCGTAAGCTCCCTCTTTCATCGCCTGCACAGCAGTCTCGATCGTGCCGAACGCGGTCATCACGATGACGATGGTGAGCGGATCTTGATCGCGTACCGCACGCAGAACCTCCAGCCCGCTCTTCCCGGGAAGCTTGAGATCGACGAGAACGATGTCATACGAGCGACTCTTCGCTTTCGCGATCCCTTCCTCGCCATCCGCGGCGGTATCGACATCGAGCCCCTCGGCACGCATGGTATGCATCAGCATGCGGCGCATGCTCTCTTTGTCTTCGATGATGAGGATCGAGTCCATGGACTATTCCCTCTCTTCGCCTTCTTCTCTCCCCTCAACCGGGAGCAGGATTACAACCGTCGTACCCCTGCCCAGCTCACTCTCGACGTGTATCTCCCCTCCGTGTGCCGATACGATCTTGTGCACGAGGCTGAGACCGAGTCCGACGCCATCATCCTTGAGCGTGAAGAACGGATTGAAGATACGCTCAAGATTCTCGGGGGCAATCCCGACCCCTGTATCCGCGAAGCGGACCGTCACTCTGTCCGTCGCCTGTCGCTGGTAGCAGGAGACGACGAGCCGGTCGCCCTCGGCCATTGCCTCGATAGCGTTCTGTGCTACGTTGGTGAACGCCTGTCTCAAGCGCAGCGGATCTCCCATGACGGGCGGCAGTGTCGGTTCGGAATTGCACTCCAGCGAGACTCCGGCATCGGCAATCCGCGACTCCAGCAGGCGGAGTGCTTCCCCGACGATCTCCGGAACAGAGACCGATTCGGGCATCAGCCCGGCCGGCTTTGTGAAGTCGAGAAACTGCTGGAGCACACCCTCCATGCTCTTGCACTCGCGCACGATATCGCCGAGAGGTTCGGCCCCACGTCCGGGCCTGGGATCGAGCTGGCACTCGAGCAGCCTGGCAAATCCCAGAATCGTCCCCACGGAGTTCCGGAGCTCGTGCGCAATACCCGCCGACATCTCCCCCAGCGCAGCAAGGCGCTCCTTGGTCGCCACTTCCTCCTGGAGCCGTCTCACCTCTGTGATATCGCTGAGAATGAATGTAGCACCATCAACCGCTCCGGCCGCATCCCGGAGCAGGGATGTGGAGATCCCGAGCCAGACTTCGCGTCGTCCCCCCAATCTCACGGGGAGTTCCACCCGAGAGCGTACACGTTGCTCATCAAGTGCCTCCCTGATGAGGTTGATGATCCTGACCTCACCACAGAAGACGTCGGCGGCGTCGCGGCCAAGCGCCTCCCCCGGCTTCAGGCTGAAGATCTCCCGTGCTGCACGATTGGCGTAGGTGATGCGACCAGCGCGGTCGAAATTCATGACCCCGGATGAGATGGACTCCAGGATATCAAGATGGCCCCCCACGAGCGTCGATGCGCGATGTGCGTCCTCGACAGACTGCGATCGCATCACATCGCCCCCTGCTCCTGCCCTCCCTTTTGTGCTACCGCCTTGGCCGACCGTCACTGATCGATCCTCCTATCCTCTGAGTAGGATCCCCACGTAGCGGAGAAGATGTTCCCCCCAGAAAAGTGCAACAATACTCGCCACCGCAATGAACGGACCGAACGGGATCGATGATCTCCTCCCCGCGCGGCCGGCCATGAGGAGGGCGAGCCCCCACAGGGCGCCCACGGCGAACGAGAGGTACAGCGAGATGAGCGTCAGGCGCCACCCGAGGAAAGCACCCACCATCGCGGCCAGCTTGACATCACCCAGACCCATCGCCTCCTGCCGGTACACGAGGCGGCCCACCAGGACGATGATGAGCAGCAGGCCGCCGCCGAGCAACAGACCCACAAGGTACTGCAGCATCTCCGCCCGGTCGAAGACCACGTGCCAGATGAGCGCGATGCCGATCCCCGGCAATGTGAGCCGGTCGGGAATGAGCATCGTGGCGAGGTCGATGAAGAAGATGGCGAGCAGGATGAGCGCAAAGATCCCGTACAGAACGAGCGCCGGTGAAAGGCCGACCTTCAGATAGATGCCGACGACCAGCAGGCCGGCGGCCAGTTCTACTAAGGGATAGCGGGCCTCGATCCGCGCTCCACAGTCCCGACATCGTCCCCGCAAGAGGAGATAGCTGAGCAGGGGGATATTGTCGCGCGCCCGAATGGGCGTCCCACACTCCGGACAGAGGGATCGCGGGCGGACGAGCGACATCCTCCTCGGAAGCCGGTAGATGACGACGTTGACGAAGCTCCCGAGCGCGAGCCCGAAAAGAAAAGCCAGTGTCGCCGTCATCGGCCAGGCCCATATGGCCAGAACTGCCGACGTCGCGCGCACCGGCTTATCGTCGAGAGATCGCTCCCCTTCCCCTGGAGCAACCTAGGTGCCAGTCGTAAGCGTGAGGGCGAGCAGCGTCCCTCCTCTGCCTGCCCCACGGATCCTGTACACTCCTGATCCGTAAGTGTCGTGGTCATACCCCACCTCTCCCTCAGTCAGACTGTCGTAGTTCCCGAGCGCGTTCCCTCCGGAAAATGGATTGGAGAAGTTGCGTGGCGACTCCACTGTGAATGTATAGGTATCCGCCGCGTAATTGCCGTCGTGTGCGGTGCAGTATTCTTCCACCATTATCTGGAGTGTGTGCATATTCGCCTTGACCGACGCCTCACGCGCATTGTTCCGGAGATTGATGTGACCCCCGATGGCAATCGCTGCCAGAATGCCCATTATCACCAGGACCACCATCATCTCCACGAGCGTGAAGCCGGATTCATCCTTCAGTCTGACAAGGCGCAAACGTTCTGACACAGCACGTTACTCCTGTCACCTCTGAAATGGTCGACCCTCTCTGAACTGAGGGGCACACTCCAATCAAATATGTGCACCATCCTCATGTAGCGCAAGGGCTACCAGAGTTTTCGCTTGTTAGGCCCCCCACTGACCTCAAGCGCTACAGGACGACTGTCCCGGGAAGGACCACACGACGATCACGCCAGACCGCGCGCACGTGTGAGGGGCGGCAGGCCCATCGGCCTGCCGCCTCCTCTGCGCGCCATCCGCCAGGAATGCTCGATTACTGGCCAGACGTGAGCGTGAGGGTAAGAACCGAGCTCTTGCCGTAGCCCTGGATCGTGTACCCGGTGGCTCCGTACGTGGCGTGGTCGTAGTAGACAACGCCCTGAGCGTTTGCAGTGCTGCCTGATGTGATCGCACCGCTGCCCGTGGCGCCGGTGAACGGATTCTTGAAGTTCGTCGGCAACATGGCCGCGAGCGTGGTGTGAATGTTGGTGTGACCAGCATAGTTGCCATCATTCATCACCGCGTAGTCCTCGACAGCGAGTTGCGCCGTGTGCATGTTCGCCTTGACCGATGCCTCCTTGGCACGGTCCTGCATCCTGATGAAGTTCGGGATCGCGATTGCGGCCAGGATCCCGATGATGACCACGACGATCATCAGCTCGATCAGGGTGAAACCACGTTCGCTACGCATTGTCCTCTCACCTCCTTACCTGTGGGTTTTTTGTGACTCTCCATCGATATCGCGAGCGGGTAGCTCGCTCACCTATGACTAGTAGCAAATCCTGTGCCAACAGGACGGATGCAATCTCGATGCTCATAAGCCAATGTCATGGTGGAAGTTGCGCGCCGATGCTCATGCGCCTGCTGATCATCGATCTGCCCACAGATGTTCGCATCATGCGAAAATCTATCGCAGCGTGCGAAACAGCATCACTGGAACGACCAGTGATGAAAGGAGTGAAACCGACCGGAGAGCTCGATGGTCGTCTCCTCCCCGTCGATCATAGACCCGGGGATCCGTACCATCCGCTCTTCCCAGGTCTCGGCCTGGCGCGGCGGCAGCCACTCACCGACCTTCTCTCCAGCTACGAAGACCTGAATTGGCTCTTCCTCCGCACTTCCCAGCCCCCGTAGTATCAACGTACCGTACACGAGCGTCAGCAGATTCGCCCTGGCTGCAACTCGTGTCACGAGCACGAGATCGCGGCCGGGAACGGTGCGCATGGTGAACCGCTCGGCGCCCCAGACATATCTCCCGCCATCGGCGACCGGTACGTCCCCGTGCGAGGGGCTCGCCAGCAGGGCCAGCGAAGTCCAGAACTTCGTCCCCGGAGCGGTGACGTAGTTCTCATACGAATGGCCCGCCTCGCTGGGGAGGTAGGCCGCATCCAGCTCATCCGTCAGATCGAGGCCCTCCACCTCCCCCGAGATGTAGGGATCGAGGGGCATCGTTCCCGAGCCGATGTTCAGCCAGTCAGCGCGGTACAGCGCAAGGTGCGTGTGAAACGGCTCTCCTGCTACGCAGACCTGTGTGGACCATATACGAAGCAGGTCGTCAATGCCGGGGAAATTCACCTTTGCCACGTCCTGGATAGCCAGGTATGCGGGGCGGTCTTTCATCGGCATGTGCTCGAACACCTCCCAGACCGTGCCCCAACCGGTCGTCATCGCCCCCATGAACGGCCGGGAGACGAGGCCGACGATATCGACGATGGGCCGGTTCCCATAGTACTTCAGTATCCCCACGTCTACTACCGCCACCGCACGCCCCAGGGGGAGGTTTCCATCGATCCAGTGGGCCATTGCCTCATACTGTATCAGGCTCGTCCCGCTTTCCGCGACATGCGCTGAAATCGCCGGCGCGATTGAGCAGACCGAAAAGAAGATGAAGAATGACATGACCGCCCAGAATATGTGGTAGTCCCGGAGGCCGGAACGTTCGCCGAGGACCCGCGCCACCCAGCTGATGCCGATCGGCACGAAGGCGAGGATGATCGGGAAGTAGGGCAGGATGTAACGGTGGCGCTGGAATCCCCGCGCCGTGGTGAATGCGACCAGCCCGATGCCTCCCACAAGCCAGAGGGCCGAAATGACCGCCCACCCGGCCCGCTTCGATGTGAGCTCGTGCAACAGGACAAAGACGATGCCGAGGAGGAAAAACAGGAACGTGAGCGGAGGAAAGTAGGTCGACACCCCCTCCCCCAACAGCCCTACAGCAACGTTGTCAGGATAGGAGCCCGCGAAGATACCTTTCATCACATCGGCGAGGTACTGAAAGGAGGTTCGAATCGACTCGAGGGGCGGGACCCACTGATGGATCATCTTTGTCTGGCCGGAGCTAGGCGCCAGCCGGCCGGTCAGCAGGAGATTGAGGGCGAGTGTGGCAAGGCCCGCGGCCACGGGAATCGCCAGCCAGACGAGAGCTCTCGTCGAGCGTCTCGGCCCCGCGGCCACATCCGGCGCCCGGGAGAAGAGATGATTCCACAGAAGTGCGCCCACCATGAGCAGCACGATGAAGAACCCCTCGGGCCTCGTGAGAGCCAATCCGCACGCGAGGAAGGATACCGGCCATCGTATCTCACCACGGGAGCCGGCGATTGTCGCCAGAATACCGACCACGAACAGCGTGTACAGCCCCACCTCCATCCCGCTGAAGAACCCCCATGCGATGGCCCCGTTGGCAATGAACAGGATGCCGGCGGCCATGCCGATCCGATGCCCTCCGAAGGCGACGCCCAGACGGAAGACATAGAGTGTGGCGATGACGAAGGTGAGGACGCCGAAGAGGTAAGAGAAGGCGACAAGCCCCTGTCCTTTGAACCCGACGAGATACGCCGCAGCGAGCACGAGTTGATAGAGGAGGCTCGTTCCGCCGGTGCTGGGAGGGTCGCCCGTGTTGTACTGGAACGGATGGCCGGTGGCGAGCTGCCGCGCGTACTGGAAGGAGACATACGAGTCGTCGAGCGGTGCGACCCAGCGCCCTGCGGTGTACGTGAGCATCTCCTGGATGAAGAGGATAGAGACCAATAGACAGATGCAGACGAGAAGAACGCGAAAGGCCGCAGGCGATATCTTCGTCCCTTCCGGCGGCGGCACTCCACTAGACTGGCTATCTTTCGATGCGGACCTGACCGCTGCGGGAGCAAGTGGACTCATGGTTCTACCCTCTCTCGATCCTCGGGAGGTGGCATCTCCGACCCCTGTCCTGACAAACCGCCGGGGGGCGCGTACTGCTCAACGCCCCTCATCCGCGCCCGCTCGAACAGCACCCTCGCACGTTCCAGTTCAGGATCGAGTGCCACAGCTCTTGTGTAGGTGGCGTATGCCTCATCGAGACGGCCCAGCGCGGCATTGGCCAGGGCAAGATTGAATAGAGCGCTTGGGTCATCGGGAGAACGAGCAATGACCCACACAAAGAGCTCGCGTGCCCGCGCATGATCCCCCAGCCAGCCGTAGGCAGAACCGAGATTGTACCGCACGTCGATCGACGAGGGATCGAGGCTGAGTGCCCGCTCGAGCGGCCCGACCGCGGCACCGGGATCGTGCTGCTGGAGCCGCGCCAGGCCGAGGTTGTAGTAGTAGTCGGCACGGGGAAGACTCGACCTGGCGATCGCTCCTTCGAAGTAGGGCACTGCCTCGCGCACCCAGCCAGCATCGAGGAGATCCGTACCCACGCTGTTCATCGCCCAGGCGTTCCCGTCGGCGAGCCTCCCAGCCCTTCGGAATTCGAGGTGCGCTCCCGTCGTGTCGTCCCGCAACAGGAGCTGCGCACCGCGCCGCAGATGGTACGTGACGAGCAGGTCCCGGGACATGAAATCATGGACAGCGTCTTCGTCTCCCAGATTGCGGAGCCCGGGCAGCCGGGGAAGTTGCGAGATCTCGACCTGCTCTGTGGGGCGAATCACGCGGTAGACGAGCCCCCAGGGGAGCAGCCCATAGCCTCGTTCCGCGAGATGGCGGTACACCCCATCAGTCACATAGTAGACCGGGACGTCGGTCGTGTCGATGAAGCCCGTCTCCACCGCGGCGCGGACACGGTCCCGATCCTCACCGCGGGCGTCCCGCGGTATTGAAGCGTAGAACGCCCCGTCCACGACTCCCTCGCGTTCGCAGATCGTAACGTCAGCCCGCTCACCCTCGACCATGGCGAGGTAGTACAGAGGGAAACTGATGTTGTCGCCCTCGACGAAGAGGACGGCCCGATCCTCGAGGGTCTCGAGTACTCCCCTGCCGAAATCGTAGGCAACGTAATCCTGACTCCGGTCGGCACGGGCCCAGTTCGCCAACAACGAATAGATCGGTATGAATACGACGATCACCGAGACGAGCGCCGGCCTGATTCTCGATCCTCCCCTGCGCGAGTAGGAGAAGAGCGTGCCGATGCCGATCCCCGCCAGGACCACGAGGAGGAGTGTCGTAATGAGGAGGAACGGGGTCGCCTCCAGTGGCACGACATTCAGCCACAGCGCATAGACGAGATCGAACAGGATGAAGATGGCAAAGGCGCGCACGAGCCACCACTGGCGGCTCTTGACGAGCGACCAGAGGCCGATCGCGGCCAGCGGAACGGCAAGAGAGAGGTCGTTCCACAGGGCGAGCAGGAGGTGGGTGAGCCGCCTCATGAGGGCGCCCCCCGCAAGCAGACCGACTGCCGCCGATCGATGCGCCCTCCCGGAGACGAATGCGAGCAGACGGGAGGGCGTCTCCGGATCACCCCAGTCGAGCGGGGGATCGTGGAGCGACGCGAACAGAGGGTACAGATACGCCGATATCGCAAGCACGACGAGGAGAAGCGCTGCCACCTGGCCTCCCCTTCCCGGCCTCCTCACATCTTCGCTCCCGCGCCCCGCCACAGCCATCATGAACAACCCGGGAACGAGCATCAGCGAGCCGAGGTGAGCGACGAGGGCGAGGCCGAAGACGTATCCGAGAAGAAGGAAGGAGCGCGGGCTCCTTCGCTGTACCCAGTGGAGCGACACGAGAAGGACAAGCGATGCGGAGAGCACATAGAGCGCGTACACCTCGGCAACGGAGGCCTGCGACCAGATGCTCCCCGAGAATGCAAAGATGAGCGATGCCGCGGTCGCCGCCGTGAGTGGCTGTCCGAGAAGGAGGACGATGAAGAAGACTATCACTGCCGAAGCCGTCATCGCCACGGCGGACATGAGATTGAGGCGGAAGGCCTCGTTCCCGAACGGGAGGAGCGTAAACAGCTTCCCGACGACACAGAAGAGCGGATATCCCGGAGGATGAGGAACTCCCTGGTGAACCGCCGCTGTGATGAGCTCTCCGCTGTCGCCCGCGATGACCGTCGGCGCCAGCGTGAGGCGGTAGACGATAAGGGAAAGGACAACAACGACTGCGAGACAGGCCAAGCGTTTCTTCACAGCCCTCTTCTCCGGGGGATTTCTGTTAATGCACCTCGGGAGCACGGAACAGCCAGATGAAGGGCAGCCACAGACCTCTCCTCGATGCGCGGAGATGTCGTGCCCACGGCGAACGGAGCAGCATCCTGCTCACAGAGGGAAGATTGCTACCCGTGTGTCGGATTCTCCGCCTGCCCTAACATACTGTGAAACGGCAACAACGTCAAGCTCGCCCCGGATGTGAGAGCAGAACCGCGTGTGCACACGAGCAGGCCTGCAGGCTTCAGACCGGCCGATTGGTTCGCTCCACGCCCGGAACCTCTCCCGCTCTGTCACGATCGGGGCATCCCGGAGGCGAACTATGGTCCGTATGGGCCCTCACCGGAAGGCGTGCTGCGATGGCCCGGCCAGTGGCTCGCGCGATGATCGGCAGTGTAGCGGATCACTCGCAGTATCGCATGTTGCCCGAGAGCCGCGGGCGCGTGACTGCCCTACGGGTGAAGCGAGCCGATGCGCGCTTCGACGTCGGCGTAGCCGGGCGCTATGTCTAATAGGGTCTCGTACGTGCGGTATGCCTCGTCCACCCTGCCGGTCAGCTCGTGGATGCGGCCCAGCAGGTACAGCGTCTCGGGGTGGACCCGCAGGGTCAGGCTCCTTTCCAGTTCCCGCTCGGCCTGCCCGAGCTCCCCGGCGAGCATATGTGCGTATCCCAGATCGCGGCGGAGCCACCAGCTTTCGGGGTACCGATCGGACGCCGCGCCCAGCGCTGCTATCGCCTCCCCCATGTCAGTGCCCCCCGTCTGGATCTCCCAGTCGAGGAGAAACCGGCCCAGCCGTGCCGGAGGGAAAGGAGACGATGGATTGAGCCGCGCTGCCTCGCCATACTCGCGCACAGCCCTGTCCCGCCATACCGCTCGCCCGGTCTCCAGGGCCTCCGCCCCATAGGCGTCCGCCAGGGTCATGCGGTAGGCCGAGCTCGCCGGTGCGATCGTGATCGCCCGCACTGAGGCGAAGATCGCCTCCTCCGCCCTCCCCTCCGCCAGAAGCTGTGACGCCCGGGAGTCGAGCGCATCTGCCCGCCACCGGCGGGCGACCGGGGCGGCGAAGAGGATGGCAAGGGAGATGACAAGAACCTGTATCATCCGCCGTCTCGTGAGCGACATGGGCCTGCCCTCGGAACGTGCCGGAGCGATGTCTGTCCCGGCCGGGTCGGCGGTCATCCCTTCATCAAGACCGGCTTTCCCGGGCTCGGCGCCGCCCTTGGGTGGGCCGGCGCCCGCCCCACGATCGACTCCCATGCTGGCGGCAAAGCCGAGCAAGGCCCAGACCGTGAACGCCACTCCCGCGTTTTCCATGTCCCAATCGATGAACAGATGCAGGAGGATGGCGACGAGGCCGGCGAGAATGGCCGGCCCTGCGGCACTCATCCATCCCCCAGGGCCCGACCCCCTGCCGGCGAGCGACCTCGCACGGGGCCGGATGCCGGAAGCCAGGCGCGCCATCGACCCGAGGACGAGGATAAGGAAGGCGAGCGCGCCGGGGATCCCGATCCCCACCGCAAGCTCCAGATAGTGGTTGTGTGCAAACCGCGTCTCATCCCGCGCCTCGGGAGACTTCAAGCGGAGATAGATCTCTCGAAATCTCCCCGGACCGTTCCCCAGCACCGGGCGCTGGATAAGGGCATTCAGGGCTCCACTCCACGTGAGGACCTTCTCCCTCATGGTGGACCGATACCCCGAGACCTCGATGACACGGGCCGGAGTCACCGATGTTTCATCTGATGGGGGCGCCTTCCACACCTCGTTTGCCACCAGGGCGAACGCCACCACACAGAGAAGGCCGAGAAGGAGAGCGCGCTGGACGATCTCCCGCAGCCGACTGCCACGAATCCTGACGGTGAACCAGACGAGGATCACGGCACCTGCCAGGGCGCAGACGATTCCGCCGCGCGAATAGGTTAGGAGAAGGGCGAGAAATGCTGTCGCCGCGATCACTGTAGCCACCCACCTCACCATCCGCCTCGCCGCGGTGAGAGCTCCTGCCATCGCCAGGGGCCATACGAGTCCGATGTACCCGGCAAACCCGTTGGGAGAGCGGAACGTGGAGAATGCCCGCCCTGACTCGATCTGGATCATCATCAGGGAGCGCGCCCATGGATCGATAGATTCAGCTCGCTCTACCAGGGCGAGCGCGGTCGCGGGAAGGCTCACATAGTGCTGGTACACGCCGTACAGGGAGACGAGCCCCAGTGTCAGCACCAGTGAGCCGACGATGACGACACGTTCATTCCGCCGCCACCGCACGTGGGCAATGATAAAAAAGAGAACCCCGAGGGAG
>Ga0209636_10005546_pt1 | contig 12877 bp, 8 predicted proteins | sample DeeMarSWOR152_54_FD_187464 | JGI IMG/M metagenome (GOLD analysis project Ga0209636, IMG submission 187464) | Marine sediment microbial communities from White Oak River estuary, North Carolina - WOR-1-52-54 (SPAdes) (version 2) | ecosystem: Environmental > Aquatic > Marine > Intertidal zone >...
AGCGCAATGTGGAGGCAGGTACAGTATCAGAAATCCGCAAAAGACGCATAACGTAAACGTTACGGGCACACTGAATGTGTTGATGGCCGCGAAGCAAACTGGGGTAAGGAAAGTCGTGTTTGCTTCTTCCTCTGGCATATTTGGGACGCCCCATTATGTACCGATGGATGAAAAACATCCTACGAATCCTAATTCACCATATGGTGTAACAAAGTTGGCAGCTGAGAAATATTGCTTAGCGTTTCATGAAGTTTACGGGCTAGATGTGGTCTCTCTCAGGTATTTTTCTGTATATGGTCCGCGGGGAAGACCTGATCAAGTTATACATGCTTTTACGTCGGCGATAGCTGGAGGTAGGAGTCCTGTAATTTATGGAGATGGCACCCAAACTAGAGATTTTACGTTTGTTTCAGATGTTGTTGAGGCTACGATTCTTGCTGCTGAAGGCGATGGGTTGGCTGGTCAGATTTTCAATGTTGGATACGGCATGGAGTTCACCATTAACGAAGTCTTTGCCAGCATCGTTATGAAGCTAGGGAAGAAGGACGAAATTCAACCTGTGTATGAGAAAACCTATCGGGGTGAGTTTCCTCGCACCCTTGCAAACAATGCTAAGGCGCGGAGAATTCTTGGTTGGAAGCCGAAGATCGAGCTTGATCGCGGCTTAGAGGTTTTTATTGAATGGTTTATGAAAGACAAGAAATTGAAATAAATTACTTTGGTTTGCATTAAATGCCCTATTAAGTTAAGAGATGAAAACCTTATGAAGAAAGCGTCTAAGGTATACTTTACATTTCTGCTCGTCACCCTCAGCTTCATGTTTCTTTTTTCCAGCAGCTACTGCACCCAATCGCAAAACAACAGATCAACGCAAAGTAAATTCGAAAAAACAAGACAACTTTCTGCAGATATCCTCAACGTTGATGCTTGGATCTTTCTTTCTGGAAGTTATCAATTTCTTGACACGGACGTTCGCGATAAAGTTATCGTGAACGTAACCGCAACATTGACAAATCCTCCCACAGTTCCGTATGAAATCTATTTTTTCAACATTCCTTTTTCTTTAAAATACCCGATACCGAAAGAAAATCTTGATCCGTCCAACGCTAATGCTACGTATGGATTCTGGGGTTCTCCCCCAACTGGATTTTTGATGGTTCGTTTGCCTGCAAATACAAGTTACTTTTCTATAAAATTGGAGGGACACCAGTATGGGAAGAGTGTTTTTTGGAGAAACAGCGCTGAAATAATGCCTTTAAATGTCAATAGCTCCGTAACCAGTGCGGCGTCGTATAGACTTCTCTTGGTTCCTCCTTCATCTTCCAGAATCTTAAAGGTCTACTCGCCCCCTTATCCGGATCTTCATTACACAAAGGACAACATAGAGGGATATAGTTGCATTGTTGTCACTGCTTGGGTACCATTTATAGTTATGTATGAAAATGAAACTTGGGAAGTCTACGCATTCCTCGTGATGTTCGTAACGATTCTTGCAGTTTTCGTGATTCCGTACGCTCTAAGATCTAGAAAAATTCGCATTGCGACATCCAAGTGGATTGTAACGTTTACCTCGCGAGCGCAAAGGTTGCTTCACAAGCCAATTGTACTTCTGAAATGGCTGTACCATCGACTTCTGAGATTCGATTCTTCCAAGCTCTTAACTGCATACTTTCTCTGTGGCCTCCTAATGATATCCTCGAGTTTTGTTGCAGGGCCCGATCCACGCCTCAAGGTTTATGTCTTTGCGTCAAGCGAGGAAACAGCGGATGCCATCAGCGATTTTGTTTATGCACAGGGCGGTGTCACTGTCACCACACTTGATGAACTTGGTGACCTTACAACACTGGCGAATCTTGGCGTTTTCTCAGTTGCAGTCATAGGAGACTTCATTCCTCTCCCAGTGCACCAAGCCAACCTCAAGATCTACCCTGCCTTAGACAACATCCGTAACATACTTATATTGAATGTGACTGGGTGGCGGGCTAATGAAGAGTTTTCGTCAGAAATTGAAAGGCGCTATGCCTACAAAACAACCGTTGTCAATGACCTTAATGCTTTCAGGGATGCATTGCATGATGTAGCGGGAAGAAAGAATGCCTTGGGACTCGATGTGAGTCCAAACACTTACATCGCAGTATCCGCCTTCGTTGGCTTATGTTCTTTCATACTAGTCTTTCTGGGCTTAGCGTTCGTAGCCAGCAAATTAATAGAAATCGGAAAGAAATCAGGCTCCAGAGGCTTTCCCGAGGCGATAGCCTACATAGTCCTCTATTTCGTTTTCACTCAGATAACATACATTGTCTGCAGCGTGTTATTGGCTATGCCGTTAGGTCTACATACTAGTAGACTTGAGGCAAAGGTTACAGCTGTTGGCCTCCTTGGATTTGGTGGAGGAGGGCGTCCAAGAATGTTTGCTGGATTGGCTGGCTTCTTGTTTGGGGGACTTGTGTCCTTGAAGGAAGGTCTCAAACTCGACAAAGCAGGACTCATATCATTACTAGTGGTGGGCTTCTTCGTCATAGTTGACCCGTTAACGAGTGGCATCATCTTTCATGAATTCATTCTGCTTTACACTGTGGGTCCGTACTTCGAAACTGCTGTCACAACCATGTCTTACGCCAAGAACTTCTTTGCCGAAGTAGGCGTCGCTCTAGGCGGCTGGGCTTCCCCAACTTATGGGCTCTCAACAGGCACAATCCTATATTATGCTGGTGCTATACCCTTCTGCTTATTTCCTAGGTTGAAAAGGAGTACGGCAACGATATTGTTTTTTTTCTGTGCCTTCTGTGCTGGCAGCGGAGGCGTTCGTATTGCTGATATGAACCCATGGATCGCTATTGGATCTCTCATCCCGGGAGTAATGGTGGGCTTCATTTTTGTTGCACTTTTTTGCCTAATCAGCCTCGCAGAAACGGTCATAAGAACAAAGATGGGGAGGGGTACCTCCGACTGAGATAGGCATAGACCATTCATCACATAGTACGATTTGATAAGCTTCACGGTCAATGAGAGCGACGAAAATCGTCAAGAATGAAAAGTCCAGAAATTTTGGACTTTAAGCTTTTCCCGCTACAATTTCTACTCCCGCACTGAAGTATTTGTTGAGATGCAAAACTTCCATCAGAAACATCTCAACAAATATCAGAAGATCCAGAATTTTTGAGTCAAAAAGGGGTATTGCTGATGGATAGTTCTGGAGAATTTTTGGAAGATAGCACAGAAAAAGTCTTCTATGCTTGATCGATATGATTTTGAAGTTGTTACGACCTAGGTAAGTTGTCAGCCTCGATTCTCCAAGGGGCTTTTCGCTGGGCGACGAATCTCCTAGGGAGAACAACCACTTAGTTTTCCTGCCCAAGGAACCTACTAGATCATGGGGGTTTGGCTCGCCTACAATGATTACTTTTCCACCAAAGCGTAACACTCTGTATATTTCCTTCAAACCAGTAAACGGATTCGGCAGATGATGAAGTATGGCCGAGCAATATACGAAATGGAAAACCTGATCACGAAATGGAAGATTTTCCGCATCCCCCTGAACGAACCAAATAAAAAGGTTCTCGTCCCTACGCGCGGATTCTACACCTTCTTGAATTTCAAGACGAGAAATATTAAGAATGCAAGACTGAAAACCGCAATTTCGGGCTAACTTTCCGGATAAATATCGCCCACCGAGATCAAGGATAATATTAGCTTTCTGAACCCCCAGCCCTGGAATGTACTCCTCTAGAAAACTTCCAGCGTAACGAATGGCTCCAGCTTTTTTCAATCGTTGAACAATGGACTCGAATCTGTCTCTATGACTAGCCAATTTGCGTCTCTTAGCTTTTGAAAATGATCGTGCTTTCGAATCGTAGAATTCCCTCTCAATCTTCTTTCGTGACATTTTTTCCACTTTAGGGGTGCATAATCTACATAGTCTATAGCTGAAGTCAATGTAAAAGGTTAACGGAAATATATTACTGTTTAAAACCATTTGGCGCTAGTGAAGGTATTCCAGTGGCTGTTATAGCCGTAGGCTACGGTTCCACCTTTTTCTCAGGTAAAGCATTGGCCCTTGCTATCAAAAGCTTCGCAATCAAACAGACTGTTGAAAAAATCGTTGGAATAACAAGCTCAGAAAAAAGACCTATCATTTTAAATGTTTGCATGAAGCTCTTGGTTCCAGCAACAAAGGCTATACTGAATCCTATGGACATGAGGACTTTTTCAAGCTTATGCGACTTTGGGAAGAAGACAGCGACAAATGCGTACCCCGGAACAAAAACAAAGAAGGGCATCATCACAACAGAAGAAGTCGGGGTTCCAAGGACAAGGAAAATGAACACCACTACTGAATAGAATAATAAAAAGCTCGTCCATAGTTGACGAGGAAGCATTCTCATTTTCCTCATTATTTGCATACTTCTTTCCCCATGTAGTTTTCTTATCCCTCAATTCATCATGCGTGTAGTAAGCTTTAAAGTTATTGCAACACTGATCTAGACTTGAAGTTGACAAGAATTATGAGAATCTGTTACGTTGCAGTTGATGTTGCAGTTCCTTATTTCAGAGGGGCTTCTACACATGTATACGAGGTCGCGAAACATCTTACTAAGCTCGGCCATGAGGTACATGTAGTTTCACGTCGGCTCAATCTTGGACAATTGCGTCATGAAGTATTGGATAACGTTCATATTCATCGCATATATAGAGGAATTGGGGCTCCTTTACCATTCTCAAGCTATCAACGAATTAGGGAAGAAAGAGGAGAGAGCGAATCTGCTAGCTTTCTAAACAAATCATACGAGAGATATCTCTTCACCCTCTTTCCACTTTACGCTGGCCTTATCTCATCCCACATCATCATAAAATTTGACATCGAGCTCATAATAGAGCGTGAAACTTCTTTTGGAGCTGGAGCCATTGCCAGCATGATTACGAGGAGACCAATGATCCTTGAGATAATCGGACCCAGATACAGCAAGCGCTCTTTTAGAAAATCCAAAAGGATTCTTGCTTATACAAGATCCATGATACGGGAGCCTGCACCACCCGAAAAACTGGTTTTTGTCACCGCCGCGGCGGATGTTGAAAGATTCAGGCCAGACATTACTCAAAGGAAAATTATACGTGAAAGGTATAATCTCCGAGATTCAATTGTTATAGGATACGTTGGAACATTTGCCAAGTGGCACGGAGTAGAAGAACTGATCTATGCAAGTGAAAAGGTGCTGAAGCGATTTTCTAATGTTCGATTCTTGATGGTTGGTCCTTATTTTGAATATGTGAAGGAGTTTACGCAAAAGCGAGGACTCTCAGACGCATACGTGTTCACTGGTCCCATTCCATACAAAGAGGTGCCCGGATACATTAATTCCGCTGACATTCTGGTCGCTCCATACAATCCGGCGAAATCCGAATTGAGAAAGAAGTATGGAATAGGATCTCCACTAAAAGTCTTTGAGTATATGGCATGCGGAAAGCCCGTTATAACTACCTCAGTACAACCTATCATTCAAGTTGTCAATGAAGGAAAAACAGGAGTGCTTATTCCTGCCGGGGACCCCGAAGCCTTATCCGAAGCAATAGTTAGTTTGATAGAGAAACCGATGTTCGCGGAAAGAATTGGAAAAGCAGCGAGAGAAGAAGTTGAAAAACATTATTCATGGGGAGCTTTTGCTAAGCAGCTTGAAAATATTCTTAGAGAAACGATTAAAAGTGCGTAAGTAGTGTTGATGTGGTTTAGATGAAACTGCGTAGGCTATTTCCATTCCTATTGATCATCTTAATACTTGTCCCGCTTTTCGAGATCATTTTGCCTACTTCATTTGTGGCGGGAGCAGAGGAGACGATGGCAGGTTCTTCACAGTCGGGATTAATCAGGGTTGCCTTAACAAAGAATGTGGCTCCACGAAGTGACTGGAGTAATGGAACACTTTATCACCTGAGAATACTCCAAAAATTCATTCCAATCAACATAACCGTAATTACGAACTTCGAAACATTGAGTGACTATCAGATCCTGTTCTTGAACATGCTCAACATAAGCGACGCTGATATTACAACTATTACAAACTGGGTTAATGAGGGTGGATTTCTCGTTTGTATAGGTCAGAGTGGGCGGTATGACGAAACTGGGGAGGAACGAACTTCGCATCCTTTTGGAACGGTTCTAGGCGTAACTTTGGATGGATGGCAAAGAGCTAGTGGTGAGGAAGTTCGCAAGGTGATTACAAACTGTACCTGGTATTGGTGGAGTTCAGGCATAGTCTATGACACTGCAAATAACGGTGATGGCATGTATCATGAATTACAAGATTATTACTACATCCCCAAATCAGAATCTGTAAATGTAACACTAAATGAAGCAACGCAGATAATGAGTTGCAGAGACAAAAACGTTACGTATGAGGAACCGTTTTTGACAAATAACACATATGGTTCAGGAAAAGCTTTCTTCATCACAGCAGACGCATTTTATCGATTGGTTTGGAAGCCGCCTCGTGCAAATGTCGGATTGTATGACCTTGGTTCAAACGTCTTGATAGCGGGATTCTGGTTCCGTTCCGGCCTTCTGTGGCAAATCTTATATGCGATCATACTTGATTGTTTTTCCGACATTCCATTACCCATTGTTACATCTATGCCGAACGGATTTTTCACTGCAATGGGCTTTGGAATGCACACTTCGGGAACGGGTGCTGACAATGATACGGCAGATGACGATGCATTGGAGAATTTAAATCAGTATTGGAGACCGCTTATGGACGAGTACCCTGAGCTTAAGGGATGGTTTTGGGGATTTTGGCTTGCGACAAGCATTATCGATGGAACAAGTAACGCCAGTAACATTGTCGATTTTGTGAATGAGTTTGGTTATGCGGGTACTCGCTCTCACACGGTCGCCAGGACTTTAGAGGACTATGCAATAAGTTCTGAGTGTTTGCGGAAGAATGGTTTCAAATACGAGTATGAGGGCTCAGCTGGAGGTGATGTGGCAATGAGCACTGTAGCTACTTTGGTCAAGGACTGGAACTTCACGGATATCTTCTATTCTAGACGTGTTTCAGGAGGAGCAGAACATGGTGCTTTCATATCAAGTATTCCCTATCCAATTTCAAACTATACAGGGGTAACCAATTTTTTCGTCAGCCCCTATGCCGGTACGCCACAGGAGTGGGGTTCACTTATTGAGAAACAAAAGAAATTGGGTCAAAATTATGGAATAGGCGGTTACTGTATGGTCAGAAATTTTGATTCTTGGATTGGTTACATTCCATACGTCAACGAAACAATTAACACTTTCATTGACGACGACACTGTTTGGAAAGCGAGTGGTCAACTTTTTGTAGACTGGTGGGACAAAAGATGGGAAATTAACATAACCGATTTCTCAGCAAATTCAACATATATAACGGTAAGTTTACAAACTCCCAACATACAAAACTTAACACTCCTCATAGAGGAGATGGCAAAAACATACCGTAACATAACAGTTGATGGCACTCCTCTCACCCTTGTCCCCGAAGCCAGCAGACTTGTGATCCCCAGCCTTTCTCAGGGTACTCATGAAATCGTGATAAAGATTTCGATATTCCGCAACGCAGAGTTGGAAGAGTACAACGATGGATTGAGGGATGAGGGCAAGCCCTATATTACGGATTCCACACGAACCATCGAATACCTAAACTTTACTCATCCGCGTTTGTCTCTGACGTTAGATATACCTACAAGCGTTATCGCCAAGCTGACGATTTGTAGTCCGTATCCTCCACGCCAAGTCTTCGCCGGCGGCCAACCAACAAGCTTCACCTACAGCGCCAACATCGCCACCATCCTGATCCCGTACGATCATGTAGACATCTATTATGCCCAGCCAGACATCAACCGGTTTTCATCGACGAAACAAGAATATGGAACCGACGAAAGTGTTGCTTTAACCCTAGAAATATACGGGGATAACCCAACATCTGAGGTTGCGAAATGGCTTGCTAGAGTTACCGTACTAGATGAAGCCGAAAATATCATTGACACAAAGGGTCAAGAAGTTGAAGTCGGCAGAGCGGGTGCTAAGACCCTTGATTTTGCGGTGAAAAATCTTTGGGAAGGAACCTACACCATAACCGCTGAAGTGTTAGATCCAGAAGGCGAAAACGTTCTAGCAATGAACAGCCTAACCATCAGCGTCAAAGAAGCTTCAACAGCACCCCTTGTCTTTGATACCATTGAGTTGAAAAAGTACAACGATGAATTGAAGGTCAAAGGCCTACCCTATATAGAGGAGTCCACGCAAACCATCGTAAACCTTGCCTTTTCAAACACTTATCAGCGTTTGTCCATAACTCTGGATGTCCGCTCTGGTGTTAACACTTCGCTGAAGATTTGTAGTCCGTACTCTCCGCGCCAAGTCTTCGCCGGCGGCCAACCAACAAGCTTCACCTATACCGCCAACACTGCCACCATCCTGATCCCGTACGATCATGTAGACATCTATTATGCCCAGCCAGACAGCGAGTTCACCTCATCAAAACCAAGCTACGAACCCGATGAAGACGTGGAACTCACCTTGAAAGTTCATGGAGCCAATTCTACATCTGAAATCGTCAAGTGGTTCATTAGGTTCACCATCGAAGACGAAACAGAAAAAATTGTTAAGACGGTGTATGAACAAATCGAATCAAACGCGACTCAAAGCTTCGTGGTGGGAAACTTTTTGGAGGGAACCTACACCATAACCGCTGAAATAATCGATCCTGAAGCTGAAAACATCTTGGAAAGACGCTCCTTAACCATCCAGGTTGCAGAAGCACAGATAATCCCTCCCCTAATTACAGTCATCGTGACAACAATCATTGTAGCTATGATCGGCATAGCGATCTACGCTTGGTATCACATGAAAAAAGCTAAATGACTTGCGCGCATATTCTTAGTGAAAGTTGTAGACGAGAAGCAGCGTTATTAGAGCTTCTGTCCACGCCTTTACTTGAATCATAAATAGTGTATCCTCGTAGAACGTATCGACGGAAATTCTTATTAAGTCTTAAGACACAATAGTATGCTGGGAGTTAGCATGCGCGCGCACGTGGCCGTGAGGCTAAGGGCCGTCTCTTTATCTTTCGTTTTACTGGGTATGTTAATAAGCATCTTATTCCCTATGGTACATGCAACAGGACAATACCAAGCTCACGCCAAAGCGCCGATGTCGGAAGGTAATACATTCAAAGAGCCGTTCAAGGATTTTTTTGATTATGAATGGTGGTTGCCCGGTTCAGCATACGCAGGGAAGGGTAGGCAGTATGGAAAGTGGTTCGTAGTGGAAATGTTCTGGGACAACGGCGTTCCTAGGCAGTGGTTTGAGATAACAAAAGAGAATCCAATTTCTGGAACGGATAGCGCCCACATGATAATAGATGGAAGTAAAGCTGATGTGTTAGCTATGGCTTGGCGAGATTTGTTTGCTTCTTCAGATCCAGACCGCTTAGTTTATCCAAACGCTCTAAATCCAGCTTATTTGAGGTTCCGCTTTAGAATTGACGAATGGGTAACAACAGATCCAAATTGGCGAGTTACTCTTGGAGCATTAGCTGGCGTAACAGGATACAGCGGCTTCATTGGACAGGTTATCATCGGTTTGGAAGGATTGAATCGAAATCTTGTTCTCAGGTATAGAACAGATTCTACTGAAGAAGAGTGGTGGGGCGGGGAAGTCCATGAAGTAGTGAGTTCGGTATCAGTAAACATAGGTGTCGTTCACACCATTGAAATTCTAAGACTCGCAGGAACAAATGGTGAAGTACGAGTTTGGTTTGACGGTGTAGAAGTCCCAGAGTTTACAGTTCAGAATATAGACACTAGTTTTCCCGGTGGCATTTCAACCATCGAAATCGGAAACGATTATCATCAAGAAAATGGATTCTTTGCTACAGGTTACTCACCAGGAAGCAGATGCATCATAACCTTTGATGATCTCCGAGTTCGTAACCAGTATATTGGTGTAGACACTCTTCCTACATCTCATTATGCCTTAACGTTGGATTCTTCGCCTCAAGGAAAAACAGTACGAGTTGGAAATCATATTGTGGGCGAGAGTCCTACCACAATACAAGTTCCAGAAGGAACAACACCTAAGGTTGGAGTAGACCCCACAAACTTTGATCATTGGGAAATAAGTCCTAATTTCGACGATTTTTCGAGTTATTCGGAAACTTGGCTGAATATAACCACTCCATTAATTGCGACGGTTACACGCGCTCCCGCTCCTCCTGGTCAAAATGTTGGCCCAAGTCCGACTCCCGCAATATACAGTGATACAAGAATAACCGCAATGTATACGACGGGGATAAAACATACTTTAAATGTCACTTCTAATCCGGTAGCAACTTCATTTACTGTTGACGAACTTGACTATACCACACCATGGAGTGACTCGCTTACCAAAGGGACCCACACGATTTCCGTGCCTTCAGCATTCATCGTTGATGACAAAAGATACGACTTTAGAAATTGGGAAGATGACTCTACAAATCCGACGAGAACAGTGAATCTAGTGAGCGGCATGAATATTACCGCCTATTATGAGGAAACAACAATTCCTGAGTTTCCAACTTTGATTGCATGGTTGACAGTTGTTGGATTTGCAACGGTTGTAGTTGTATTGGGTGCCAGAAACCTGAGGGTGCATTCAAGAATTCATCGCCATCTTCACTCGGAGTAGAGAGTTACTTACATGTCTTTACATGCGAAGGTTTTTCAATTATGTCAAAATCATTAAGAGATAGAAGGGTTCAAGAGCCATGACTTCCGATATTAATGTTGTCTTCATCATCATCGATGCGCTCAGAGCAAGAAACCTAAGCTGTTACGGGTATCCCAAACAAACCACCCCAAATATTGATGCTCTGGCGAGAAAAGGGGTCCTATTCGAAAACGCTTTCTCTTGCACTAATGTTACGGACTCTTCTCTTACGTCAATTTTCTCTGGAAAATATCCGATAAACCACGGGATTGTAAGTCATGGAATAAGGCTTCAGGAAGAGCAGCTCAGAAAAATAAGCACCATATCGTTTCTCCACGAAATTCTAAAGTCACATGGGTATGTAACATTGGCTGTGGATTGGCTAAAGAGATGGCATAAAAGGAATTACGATGTCTACTATGATCTGTATCATGGGCAAGAAGACCCTCATGGAATATATAAAAAACGCGCAACTAAATTTAAGATGCTCAAAGCCGTAGCTGACACATTGCGTTTCTTTAAAATGGATAAGATTTATAGAAAAGGCAAAGGCACTCTAAAGTATGGTCGTGAGGCGGCTACTGTTTCAGATGTCGCTGCCGAGCTGATGGAACAGAACCTGAACAGCAAATTCTTCATCTTCATGCATTATTGGGATACACATTCAATGTACAATCCTCCTAAGTCCTATACAGAAAAGTTTTATCATTCCGAGGAAAACTCGGGTAGACAAAGCATAGAAGAAATGCTGAATCAAATACAAAATGAGGGAAGAAGAAAATATCTCAGACAACATTTGAAAAACGCCCCCAACTTGGACTACGTCGTTGCCCAATACAATGGTGCGATTGCTTATGCCGATCATGAAGTGGGAAGGATAATGAACCTAATCGAAGACCGCAACTTGTCGGAAAAAACACTTGTAATTCTAACATCAGACCATGGCGAGAGTCTTACCGAGCACGGTATATTCTTTGATCACCATGGACTATATGATGTCAGCATACATGTTCCTTTGATTTTAAAAGGTCCCGGGTTACCTGAAGGAAAGAAAATCAAGGGGCTAGTTCAACATGTTGACTTAGCTCCTTCCATCTTGGACATTTTGAACATTCCAATTTCAAATGAGAAGACTTTCGACGGAAGAAGCTTGTTTCCTCTTATTAACGGCGAAGTAAAAGAAGGCCATCCAGCTATATTCGTGGAAGAGGCGTACTACGAGCGAAAAAGGGCTGTTAGAACCACAAAGTACAAGTATATTGAGGCACTTTCAAAAGAAGGCGCCATGTGCAGATGCTGCCAATGTATCCACGGAGGATTAGAGGAACTCTATGACTTGAGCAAAGACCCCCAGGAAACACAAAACATTGTAAAAGAGGAACCCAAAGTGAAAAATAACCTCAGAAAAATGCTGTCCAAGTGGGTGAAATCCTTTGAACATGTAGAAGCGGAGGGAAAATTGGAGGAGCGATATAAACGCTCATCTGAAGAAGAAAAGGAAGTGATGGAAAGACTTAGAAAACTGGGTTACTTTTAATGACAAAAGGAAATTTGACAAGGTGATTCTTGTGAAATCCGATGAGTATCCTCGAGTTTCAATCATAATAATTACATTTAATTCTGCGGATAGTGTCGAAGGGTGTTTGTCGTCGGTATTTAAAGTAAATTATCCTAGGGACAAATATGAGGTTATAATTGTTGACTCTGGATCGACCGATGGAACGCTGGAAATAGTCAAAAAGTTTCCAGTGGATAAACTCATTGTGGTGGAAGGGGCACTTAGAGGGAAAGCCCGTAATATAGGAGTAGAGGCAGCCACTGGCGAGATTGTGGCTATGGTAGACTCAGATTTGTCTGCGTCAGATAATGACTGGCTTGCTAAGGCAGTTAAAGGATTTGATGATGATCCTCAAGTGGCCCTGGTCAGAGGATCTGACCTAATCCTTCTTCCAAGTAAAGATATGAATTTTTTCCAAAGAGCAATTTACTTTCTGTCTATTGTTCCATCAAGAATATTGTTGAGAAAGGAGGATTTGGATGGCAAATAGGTACTACAAAAGGAGCGCAGTCCTCGAGGTTGGAGGGTTTAACGAAGATTTGCATGTGATGGAAAATCTAGATATTCTATGGAAGTTAGAAAAGGCAGGATATAAACAGGGA
>Ga0209636_10005547_pt1 | contig 12876 bp, 10 predicted proteins | sample DeeMarSWOR152_54_FD_187464 | JGI IMG/M metagenome (GOLD analysis project Ga0209636, IMG submission 187464) | Marine sediment microbial communities from White Oak River estuary, North Carolina - WOR-1-52-54 (SPAdes) (version 2) | ecosystem: Environmental > Aquatic > Marine > Intertidal zone >...
CTGTAAGCTAATATTACACCTACCACCTCTTTGTCCCGTTATTTCTCAGCGATTTTCAGAGTAACAGAAGGGCGTGCGGAATGTGGTTGTGATAATTGAGAGGGAAAAAGTGTTTACCGGATGTTGGGGTTACAAGTGGCCGTTCTTTACAGTAGAGTAACAATTCAGACGAATGTGCAATTCGGGCAGCACTTCAAGCAAATGTTTAATTGAAAAAAAGAAGACACCTTCTAAAATTAAAACTCAGGCGCGTTCCATCTTCTCCTGAGTCTAAAATGCCAGTAACATTGATTTAAGAGACAATGCTACTAAGGGCTCAGCACACGTCGATTCCACTTTATACATTTTAACTTACTGTACTCGCAATGTTTCTATTGTCTTCTCGTTTAAATCAATACCGAGGCCAGGCCCTTCTGGTACATGAACAAAACCTTCTGAATCGATTTTCATACTTTGCTTGGTCACATCCCATCTGATTGGGGTTTCTTCGACGCCGTATTCCAGGATAAACGAAGTCTTACGCGAAGCTAAAAAGTGAAGGCTAGCAGCCAAGTTAACACCGGTCGTCCAAAAATGGTTAACCACCTTCAAGCTGTGGTCTTCAGCTAGATCGGCGATTCTCATCGCCTCGGTGAAACCATTACGGGCCAGGTCAATCTGAGCAATATGGATGCCACCTCGTACAATCAAATCTGCGAAATCAAATCTGCCACAGTGGCCTTCACCAGCGGCAATTGGTACTTCGGAAACGCTTGTAAGCTTGCCATAGCCCTCTATATTGTCTTGTGCTAAAGGTTCCTCAAGCAAGAAGATATCGTAATCCTCAAACTGTCTGGCGCGTTTTATAGCGGTTATGGTATCCCAGCAACAGCCGGCATCAATAAGAACATCGTGCTTGTCACCAACGCCTCGCCTTGCACCCTCGACCAGTTCCAAATCCAATTTTTCACTCTGGCCCAATGGCGCCCAGCCGAACTTAACGGCGGTAAAGCCTTGACTTATCCATTTCTTACCAATCTCGCAAGTCTCATTACCGTCTTGCCCAAAGAGAACGCTTGCATAAGCACGCACCTAATTGTGGTAGGCTCCACCGAGCAGTTGGTATATTGGTTGCTTGTAGTACTTACCAGCTATATCCCACAGGGCTATATCAATGCCTCCGATGGCATGAACAACGACACCACGTCGACCGTAGTAGAAGCTGGCCTGATATAGTTTATCGTTGATTACCCTAATATCCAAAGGGTTCATGCCGACAAGGAGCTGCTTCAAGCCTTGTGCCATAACCATACTTGGTGGTGCTTCAATAACGGCTTTGGCAACGCGAGCACTCGATTCTACCTCGCCTATGCCAACAATAGCCTCGTCAATATGGATCTTTACAATTAATGTGTTTCCAGCCGGCGAGGCACGATGGGGATAGCCTGTCATTTCTATCTCTGGTAATCGCAATTCAATGGCTTCTACATCAGTTATCCTCATAGTCCCTCCCTCCTTAAACTAAATCGAATCGGCCAGTGAGTACATATCTGAAGAATTTGTGGCCTGGTTTTGGCTATGGTTGCTTAATTTCTGCCTGAGATAATCGTACGAGTATTTTACCACATTCAATGCCCGCAGTAACTTCTAATTTCACCCGGAAATACCCCTTGACAACCTTTCTGATACAGATATAAGATAAGCGGCGTAGAATTTGTGAAAGGAGGAGGTGGTAAAATTCGCAGATAAAATAATGAACCGGATTATTATAAATATGGAACAATAATGAGGAGGAAATCAAAATGGCTAAAAGGAAGGTAATGATTCTGGTGTCGGCAATAATATTGGTGCTTGGTTTACTAATTGCATGCGCAGCCCCTGCGCCAGCACCTGCGCCAACGCCAGCCCCTGCGCCAACGCCAGCACCTGCGCCAACGCCAGCACCTGCGCCAGCAGAACCTGCGGAGGTAATTACTTGGACATTTCAGCATGGTTACTCTTCTGGATCTCCACCTGATATATATAATAAACGGGTAATCGACAGGATTAACAAGGCGGCAGGTGGGCGGCTAAAGATTGATTACTTTGCTGGTGGTGCTGTAGTGCCAGCCGCTGAGGAGGCTGACGGACTGCGTACCGGCACACTAGATTTTGCTAATATTTATGGGGGCTATAACATGCACCTTAATGCCGCTACTTCTTTTGCAGATGGAATGGCTGGCGGACTATCAATTGTGCAGCTCAAGTACTGGATGGAAACGGGAGGTGGTAACGAGCTATTTACTGAGTTATACGAGCCTTTCGGGATAACTTGGATAGGTGACCACCTATGGTCTCCAGAGGACTTTGCATACACTTCTTTTCCACTGAACACTGTAGATGACATTAAGAAATTGAAGATGCGTACTTCGGGTCCAGGTGGGGAAATTTTAGCCCGGATGGGTGCGTCAACAGTCTTTCTCCCTGGTGGAGAACTGTATGAATCTATGCAAAGGGGGGTCATTAATGCTTTTGAATATGGAGGAGCTGCCGAAGCCTGGGAGATGGGGTTCCAAGAAGTGATAGACTACCTTTACATTTCGCTTACTCGTGCCCCTTCGGATGCAGGTGGTTTCATGGCGCGAACAGAGTCTTGGGAAGCGCTTCCCGATGACCTTAAAACAATAGTAATGTATATTTCGCGGGGAGCGATAGATGAGCTTTGGGGATACTATATGGTTACTAATGCTGAGGCAATAGTGAAGATAGGAGACTACGGAGTAAAAGTTGAAAAGCTCCCGAAAGAGATAGAGGAAGCATTCGTGTCTGAAGCTGAAGAGTTCTTTGATGAGAAGGCGGCCAAGGAGGGAGGCATCTATGCGAGGATAATAGAATCCGTAAGGGAGTTTAAGAAAATAGCTGAGTTGCAAGGCGTATATTGAGCCAGAGTATCACACATTAAGACAATAGTTTTGCCCCCGCTTCGAGATTGCTATCGAAGCGGGGGTAGATAAATTAGGCGGTGAAATTTGATTGTTGGTGAAGAGTAGGCGAAGACAACTAAGGATTGCAGGCTATGAAAAAAACGGTACAAGTTTGTGAAGCTATTAGTGAATGGTCAGGGAAAATAGTAATGTGGTTTTGCCTTGCATTGGTACTTCTGCTTACGTTTGAAGTGTTTATGCGATATGTATTAAATCGACCGACAATATTTTCCTATGAAGTGTCGACGATGATTGGTGTTACTATTGCTGCAGGAGGGTTGGCGTTTACCCATAAGTATCACGGGCATGTGAGAGTAGACGTTTTCTGGAGGCTACTTTCGGACAAAGGGAAGGCAATAGCCGACGTTATTGGTGCATTAATATTCTTTTTCCCACTGGTCATTGTATTGGTATATATCTCAACTTGGTGGACGTATTCGTCTATTTCAATAGGAGAGATATTGATAAAGACTTATTTATATCCCCCAGCTTGGCCGGTCAGAGCAGCAATGGCTCTAGGTTTATTCCTGTTTGTCCCCCAGGGTGTGGCTAAATTGATGCGCGATTTATACTTCATTAGAAGGAATGAAAAGTTATGATTGAGCTTAGTCCAGAGATGGTTTGTATACTAATGCTGGGCGGACTTATAGTTACCGTTTTATCGGGTTTCCCTTTAGCTCTACCGATCGGTACTGTAGCCTTAGTGGTCGGCTTGTTAGCATTTGGACCCACGGTATTTGCCCTGATCTATCAGCAAATATTTTCTATTTTGCACAACTATGTCCTTTTGGCTCTTCCACTCTTTATTATTATGGGTGTAACACTGGAATATTCGGGAATAGCCGACAGAATGTATGATGCCTTGTATCTTATTCTCAGCAGGCTAAGGGGAGGACTGGCAATAATCACCGTGTTGCTCGGCACTATCCTAGCCGCATGTGTTGGTGTAATTACCGCTTCGGTCACCATGCTTACCACTCTTTCGCTTTCCGCCATGGTGAAGCGAGGTTATGACCATAGTATAGCTGCCGGCGCAATTTGTGCAGGCGGCAGTTTAGGTATTCTTATCCCGCCAAGTATTATGCTCGTTGTCTACGGACCGATGGCCAGAATCTCGGTGGGAAAACTGTTTATGGCTGCTATGTTTCCTGGCCTCCTTCTCTCTGCTCTTTATTGCGGTTATATTTTTTTTCGCTGCTTATTTCAACCAAAGCTGGCTCCTACTGTGACTCTTGAAGAAAGGACAGTGCCTGTACTTTATAAGATTAGACTCCTCTTCAGCTCCCTAATTCCACCCGCATTGATTATTCTTTCAGTACTAGGCGTTATCTTCGCGGGGATAGCTCCTCCTACTGAAGCAGCTGCCGTAGGTTGTTTTGCTGCGTTGCTTTTAACCGCCGCTTACCGCAAGCTTAACTGGTCAACATTAATAAATATATTGCGCCGGTCGCTGATCATCGCCAGTATGGTTATGTTCATAGGAGCCTGTTCTGTTGCCTTCACTGGTGTATTCCTTAAGGGTGGTGCGGGAAAGGTGGTGGAGGCTCTTGTTTTGGCCACCCCAGGAGGGCGTTGGGGCGCCTTCGGCATGATCATGTTCATCTATTTTATCCTCGGCTTTTTCATCGAGTGGATTGGTATCTTTTTCATTATGGTTCCAATACTGGCGCCTCTTGCTCCTATTTTAGGTTTTGATCCCTTATGGTTTGGGATGATGATCTGCATTAATCTCCAGATGTCCTTCTTGACACCCCCCTATGCTTTCGCTATCTTTGTTCTCCGAGGCGTTGCTCCGGCAGATTCGGGAGTCACAACGGCTGAGATAATCCGGGGGGTAATCCCTTATGTTGGATTGATAATTGCGGCGCTTTTAATATGCATAGCTTTTCCACAAATAATACTCTGGCTGCCCGCACAGATGATAAGGTAATGCAGAAGGCTGATATTACCTCAGTATTTTGTAGAATAATATGATATCCCTTATATGATGGGGCATCTTCAATCTGTAAATGTTATCAAAGATAAGGTGAAGTACTAGGTAGCCTCAATCCAAACCGGTCTTTCATGTTCTTCCGCATTTCGCAGTAAAGCTCTAAGCATTCTCTGGTTGGCGTCCCACCCTTTATATTGAAGTACTCCGAAAATTTCCTTCCTGTTGGAGGGTCATTTAGCTGGCTCTCATACTCGTCGAGAAGCGCGGATACAATATTATTCGCCTCTTTACGGCTCATCCCAGCCACGGCGTGAGCTATCTCGTTACCAAAGATATTCTCTAATGGGCCGGCGTTGTCCACAATAGTACCTCGCGATGGAGGAGCAAGTTCAACTGATCCGCCAGACACCACAGATGCAATAATCCCAGCGCAATATTCATAATAACTCATTTTAGTCATTGGCCCTGCAACCGAATATACTGGTGTAACCATCGGCAAGGAGCTGTGTCGTGCTGTGGCTTGATTAGCCAAACTTCGCGACCAAATTGTATTCCGATTGGAAGTGGTTCCCATTTCAATGGGAACCGCAAAAGGGTGCTGCGCCACTCCACGTATGACTAGAAGGTCCACGGGATTATAAGCGGCGCTAACCACGGCTACGCCGACCGGACCGCCAGCAAAACCGCCCAGGATGACTCCGTTTTCAGCAAACGTAAGATTACCTACAGAAAGACAATAAGCTACTTTATTCAGGGCATCAAAATCCACTTTTAATTCATGTACCGTGCCTATTTCTAGGAAGTCTGTCTTTGAGTTCCCAAAGGTGTGCCCGGCGATATGTTCTGTGGCCCGTATTGCTGAAGCTACTTCATTGACCACGGGCATTCCTGGACGCCCAGCGCGATGCAATGCCTCCCGAACAAGTAATATTGTCCTGATAGCGCCTTCTACTCCTTGAGGGCTACCTGCTATAAGATCTAAGCCATCAAGGCGGGTAAGGCAAGGGGCTGTGATGCCACAAGATAAAGGATCTTGTGCATAAGTTTCGACGATATTTATTAAGTTCCATTCTGTGGAGACCGGGCCAGCTCCAGAGCCGGAACACCAAGGCGGCGTTTCATCTTCTGGGAAGCGTCTGGGCATTACTCTGGCATCCTTTCCCTCCCCGTACACAGCATTGCGTGGGGCTGACTCTAGAGCACCTTCTATCTCTTCGCGGCTGAACAGAATCCTTCTTTCTGTATCGATGCAGTACACACCTGTCTCGACCAAGAACTCCATGCTCGCTTCCCATACACAATCAGCCAAATCATCATCTGCAGGGATTGGGTTCTGGGGATCATATTTTATGCCATATTTCTCAATTACTGTGCGTAAGTTGGGTACAAAAATGCCCAAATCAAAGTCTCGCTCCGTGCAGATGGGGCCAGAAAGGGCTCTTTCAACAACAGTGCTAAAGTTAATCATGAGTTGAACCCCTCCACAGTACAAAATGAATTTAAGATTAGATATACGGTGATGCAGCGGTAAATCGTATGCCAAACTGGTCAGTCATCTCTTGCCTGACCTCATGATAGAGACTGAGAAAATCTTTATTTGGTTTTCCAGTGACAACATCGCAGCATTCCTGATATTTTTTCCCAATTGGTGGCTCACGCAACAGTGCCTCATATTTATCAAGCAGGCAACTAACAATGCTGTTTGCTTCCCTGCGGCTCATTCCGGCTACGGCATGCGCCATCTCGCTAGCATATAGTGGCTCTACCGGGCTGGTATAATCGAGCGCCGTACCCCTTGCCGACGCGCCTACCTCAACCGAACCGCCGGATACTATAGATGCAATTACCCAAGCGCTGTGTTCATAGAAAAGCATTTTCGTCATCGGCCCCGATGCCGAATAGCCAACGTTCACTACCGGTAAACTACTGTTACGGGTCACTGCCTGATTGGCCACGGCACGGGCCCAGACGGTATCTCTGGCCGAGGTAATGCCCAAGTCGAAATGAGTGGGAAATGGGTGCTGGACAGCTCCCCGCAAAATGAGCAAATCCACAGGATTATAAGCGGCTGTTACCACTGCTACCCCTGCTGGTCCCCCAGCATATCCACCCAGAATGACGCCGTTTTCGGCGAAAATCAAGTTTCCCGCCGCTAATGAAAAAGCGACCTTATTCAAGGAGTCAAAGTCGATTTTCATTTCATGGATAGTTCCTATCTCAAGAGCATCCGTTCGGCGGATGCCAAAGTGGTGGGCAGCAATATGTTCCTGTGCTCGTGCCGCGGTGGTGACCCCGTTAACGATAGGCATTCCTGGGCGCCCGGCACGACGCATTCCCTCGCGGGTTAAAAGTACTGCCCGGATAGCACCCTCTATTCCTAGCGGGCTTCCACCCATGATTTGCTGGCCATCAACAGTAGTCAAGCAGGGTATAGTAATTCCATCTCCGAGTGGATTTTCAGCATGTGCTTTAACTAAATTCACATAAAAAATTTCTGTTGATACAGGAGAAGAAGTTGGACCAACCGAACACCAGGGTGGGGTGCTGTCCTCTGGGGTGCGTTTTGGCATGATCCGGGCATCCTTACCCTCGCCGAACACTCGACCACAGGGCCCTGACTCAAGGGCACCTTCTATCTCTTTGAGACTGAACAGAATCCTTCTTTCCGTATCGATACAATACACACCTGTCTCCGCTAAGAACTCCTTGCCAGCTTCCCAAACTCGGTCGGCTAGGTCATCATCTGCAGGGATTGGATTCTGTGGGTCGTATTTGATGTCATACTTTTCAATTACTTTACGCAAATTGGGTACAAAAATATCGAGGTCAAAATCTCGCTCCGTACATATCGGACCGTTTAGGGCTCTCTCAACCACTGTCCAAAAACTGATCATTTGATAGCTCCTTCCTGTTATTTTGACACTGCCTTTAATGCTAGAATTGCGGCATCGCCGGCAGTCCGGCCATACCCATCAGCGCCAATGCTATCAGCCCACTCCTGACTAGTCGAGCCACCACCGACAAGGACACAATACTTGTTGCGCGTTCCGCGTGCTTGAAGGTGCTCAATAATGCTTTTCTGCTGTGGGATGGTGGTGCTCATCAGCGCCGAGGCAGCAATGATATCTGCACCGACTTCTTCTGCTTTGGTAACAAATGCAGAGGCAGCGACATCAACGCCGAGGTCGAAAACCTCAAAGCCGTTCATCTTCAGCATCGCCCCAACGATATTTTTTCCAATTGAATGGATGTCCCCTTTTACCGTTCCGATAACCACACTCCCCACCTTCTTCCGCTCAACTCCGGACTCCAGCAGCTTCGGCTCCAGAATCTTCATCGCGTTCTCCCAAGCCTCTGCTGCCATCATCATCTCCGGCAGATAAATTTCATACCTAGCAAACCTTTCACCAACTTCTTTCATCCCAGGAGACATACCCTGCTCAATGATATCCGATAGTGAAATGCCTTCGTTCAGAGCAGAGTCAATAGCTTTGTGCAGATTATCCTTGTCTCCTGCGATAATTGCTACACCTAATTGCTCTAAAATAGATAAATTTGACATCTGGCCCTCCTTTAGCCTGTTAATTCTATTACGGCACACAAACTATATTAATGAACTCCAGAACTAATCCTGCTTGCTTGGCATATCCAATTCAGTCAATCAGTATTAAATAAAGGTCATTGACGTTGGTTCCGGTGTGTCCGGTTTTTATGGCGTCACCCAGTTCATTCAAGACGATTGCAGTATCGTGGAAGAAGATAGACTGCATTAAGTCCAATCCTTTTTGGTTGGCTCTCATTGCTGTTGAGCTATCGACGATTCCTCCTGCAAAGCTCGTCAGTCCATCAGTGCCATCGGTGTCAATAGCGGCAAAGACAACGCCATCCATGCGCTCAAGCTGCAGGGCTGCACTTAATGCCATTTCTTGGTTTGGTCCACCCAGGCCATGCCTGCCCTGAAGAGAGACGGTAGTCTCACCGCCGGCAACTATCAGGCATGGGCTTTTAAATGGTCGCTCGTAAGTCTTTACCTCACTGGCGATGCTGGCGAAGATATGAGCCATCTCCTTGCTTTCTCCTGAGAGAGTGGTGGTTAGCAAGATTGAATTAAAACCGAGTTCTTTTGCTCGGCGTATGGCGGCTTCGCAAGGTATTTCACTCTTAACGATGATGAAAGTGTGAAGTGGCTTGCCAGCGAAGTCCTTCGGGTTTTCTTTCTCCTGCGTGGCCGTAAGAAGATATTCCTGCGCTGATTCTGGAATTTTATTAAAAAGTCCGTAGTGCTGTAACACGCTGATGGCATCGGCGAAGGTCGAAGTATCAGGCACCGTTGGGTCAGTAATATAGTCCAGTGGGTCTCCGATAACATCTGAAACGGTAAGGTTGATGAGTTCGGCCGGGAATACCGAAAGTGCAAGTCTTCCGCCTTTTATCTGTGATAGGTGTTTTCTTACCGTGTTTATCTCCCTGATGGTAGCACCACTATTAAGCAGGACTTCATGTATCTTTCGCTTCTCTTCGATGTTGACCCCATTAATGGGGAGTGGTGCTAAAGCGGAGCTCCCTCCGGTAATTGCGCAGAAGACGATGTCTCCCTCTTTGGCCTGCTCGGCCATGGCCTTCATCTTCTGAGCAGCAAGATATCCACGTTTATCAGGTAGAGGGTGAGAGGCTTGTATAAGGTTGACCCTTTGCAGCGTACCCTGTTGCCCTTCCTTAACGATGACTATGCCATCGGTAAGTTTCTCTCCCAGAATCTCTTCCAAAGCTTTGGCAACGGGAAAAGTGGCCTTTCCGGCACCGAGTAGGTAAATTTTTCCCCGTTTGGACAAGTCGAAGTGCAAGTCACCGACGTTGAGTATGTTCCCCTTCAATCTCACCAGATTTTGGGTAGCAACATACGGATCGGCGGCCCGCAGAGAATATTCGATGATGTCAATTAATGTCTTTCTATCTGTGACCTGCCCATGCGAGGTGAGCTCAGCATAATTCTGTATGTACAAATATTTCCCTCTGATTATCTCAAGTGGGCCTGCGGAAGTTACGGCCAGCGTACCTGGCGGTGTTTCCTAGCTCCTCTTCGATTCTGAGAAGCTGATTATACTTGCTTGTTCTCTCAGAACGCACTGGAGCTCCGGTCTTAATCTGCCCGGCGTTTAAACCGACAGCGCAATCGGCGATAGTATAATCTTCAGTCTCTCCAGATCGTTCGGAGACGACCACTCCGTAGCCGTTGCGGAAGGCCATTTGAGCCGCATCCAAGGCCTCGCTTAAAGTACCCACCTGATTGTATTTCCAGAGGAGGGCATTAGCTGCGCCTATCTCTACACCTTTCTGTAATCTTTCCGTGTTCGTAACGAAAAGGTCATCACCCACTATCTGAATACCTAGTTCTTTAGTCAGACGAGCAAAGCCTTCATAGTCATCTTCCTGAAGAGGATCTTCAATCGAATCTATGGGGTATGTGTCAACTAGCTGCTTGTAAAGACTGATCATGTCCTCTGTGGTCAGTTCTTTGCCCTCGATTATATATCTGCCCTTTTCTTTGTCATAAAGGTGCGTTGCGGCCACATCCAGCCCGTAGACTATTTTATCCTCCCAGCCTGCTTCAGATACAGCTTTGGTTAAAACTTCAAATGGCTCTTTTATCTTGGTCATCGGAGGTACATAACCTCCTTCATCTCCTACATTGAGGGCGAGCTTCCCGTATTTTTCCAGAATTATCCCTCCCAAAATGGTGTTAATTTCAACGGTAATCTGTAGGGCTTGGGCAAAACTCTCTGCACCTATCGGCATGATAATGAATTCCTGAAAGTCCAGGTCGTTGGAGGCTAGTTTACCACCATTGACGAGGTTCATCATAGGTACTGGCAGCACACATGCATTGAGGTTGAGGTACTGATAAAGCGGTAAGTTTAAGCTGCCTGCAGCAGCCTTTGCTACCGCAAGAGAGACCCCTAAGATAGCGTTTGCTCCAAGATTTTTCTTTTGCTTAGTGCCATCCAGATCTATCAACAGCCTGTCCAATTTTTTCTGTTCGGTTACTTTCATTCCGACTATCTCTGGGGCAATTATTTCATTTACGTTGCTTACTGCTTTAAGCACTCCTTGACCGTTGTAACGCGCTTCACCATCGCGTAGTTCGAAAGCTTCGTAGCTTCCTGCGCTCCGACTGCAAGGTACATCAGCCCTGCCCTGAAGAACACCATCTACTAAGATGTCCACTTGTACCGTCGGTGTTCCTCTGCAATCTATGATTTCTCTAGCTTTCAACCCAGTTATTTTGGAAACTTTCAAATTTGAGCCTCCAACTGCGTAATTTTAAAAACCATTATTTCCTCAGGATTGAATGGATCATTGTCAAAGTAAACAGTAATCTTTTCAGTATGTCTACCTCATTATACTAAATAATTTTGATTCAATTAAACAGTTTGGACTATTATTGCTTGCCTCCGGGTTTTGTCACGGTTGAGGCATACAGCCAAGCAAATTGGGGCGAATAGCCTACGTTATACAGAGTTGAAAGAGGTATCGCATTACCCGGAATAATGGCCAGTAAAAACAAGGCTAAGTGGCGAAGTTTATTCTAAACTTCAGCGTATAGATTTATAGCCCCCGATAATACCCTCTTTGGAAAGAACAATTTGCCATAACTGATTCCATCTTGCTCTAAATGCCCCTGAACACGATAGCAGATAATACCTCCACATCCTGTGAAATCTTTCATCGTAGTTCGACTTTATCTTGTTCCAGTTTTTCTCAAAATTGCCATGCCACGCCATAAGTGTTTTATCATAATCGGCGCTGAAATTGTGCCAGTCTTCCATGACAAATAATCCTTCAATCGCGCTACCCAACTGTTTAATCGAGGGCAGCATCCCGTTGGGGAAAATATACCTGTTTATCCAAGGATCCACGGCAGTAACCGATTTGTTTCCGCCGATAGTATGCAACAAAAATAAACCATCATCTTTTAGGCAACGGCGTGCCACCTCCATGTATGTCCTGTAGTTTTTATAGCCGACATGCTCAATCATGCCCACAGAAACTATATGGTCAAACCGGTCGTTGACATTTCGATAATCCTGCAGTCTGATCTCAACCGGGAGTCCCCTGCATAACGTTTTCCCGAGCTCCGACTGTTCCCTGGACACGGTAACCCCGGTTACTTCAGCTCCATATTTCTCGGCAGCATATCTGGCAAAACTGCCCCAGCCACAACCAATATCAAGTACCCTCATTCCACGTTGCAACCCTAGTTTTTGGCAAACTAAGTCTAATTTGTTCTCCTGGGCTTCATCAATTGTATGAGAATCCTTCCAATAAGCACAACTATAAACCATCCGTTTGTCAAGCATACTTTGGAACAGTTCGTTGCCTAAGTCATAATGCTTCTCTCCAATCTGAAAAGCCCGCTTCTTTGACTGCATATTAAAAATCTTTGCTAGTAGAATTTCAAAAAGCAATGCCCGGCTCTGCTTGACTTTGCTCTCTATCTGGGAGCGAAGGACCCGGTAGAAGAATTCGTCAAGCTTATCACAATCCCACCACCCGTCCATATAAGACTCCCCAAGGCCAAGTGAACCCTGAGCTAAGACCCTTCGATAAAACCCTTCATTGTGTACTGATATATCCCAGGGATTATTACCATTAATCTTTATCCCTGCTAAAGACAATATTTTCTTTGCAGTGTCTTTAGGTTTATCTACTTTCATTAAATTCCCAACCCCTCTTCTAATTATGTTTTTATCTCGATTTCATATGACTAACATATAGACGAACTCAGAATCCGCTCAATCCGCTTAAAGCTATTGAATTCTAACATCAAAGGCAGATACAATCTACGGCGTCTTTTATTCCTTACCAATCAAGAGATGCGAGCTAAGAGAAGCGGGGATATTGAGGCAAGTTATACAATTCGTCAGATCGTGAAATTTGACAATTTGATGTCATGAAAACGCTGACCTCTAAGGCTTATTATTGCTTAGGAGGTCTAGCGAT
>Ga0209636_10005548_pt1 | contig 12875 bp, 10 predicted proteins | sample DeeMarSWOR152_54_FD_187464 | JGI IMG/M metagenome (GOLD analysis project Ga0209636, IMG submission 187464) | Marine sediment microbial communities from White Oak River estuary, North Carolina - WOR-1-52-54 (SPAdes) (version 2) | ecosystem: Environmental > Aquatic > Marine > Intertidal zone >...
CCATTAACCTCCCTCATAGTTTGTGTTTTACAACTTTCCTTACTGAGAAGCAATTGACGACCACCAATTGCCCCGGTACATTAAAAAACTTTACAATCTCAATACTACCACCTCCTTCACCAAGTTTTATCTGCACACATCCCGTGCTTGTTCATAACAAAGTCGAGAGCAATCAGATGAAACCTCAAAGGGATATGGGGAATTATAGCATAAATGTCAATAGCAAGAGGCTTAAAGCTCAAACTCAACAGCTACCCTTTCTCAATGCAGCTCAACCTGACTCGACCCACTTATATCCTACTGCTGGGGTGGTGATGGATTAATATATCCTTCCAGTAAAACCTTGGGCACCAGCTCTATTAACTCCTCTACCGTCCATAAGCCTCCTTCTTTATTGATATCCTTCTTCTTCACCGGCTCTGAGTAAAAGGCGATATTACCACCGGTGACATCAAACACCTGTCCATTTATATCAGCCGACTCGTCAGTGCAGACATAGACTATGAAAGGAGTTACTGTCTCCGGGCTAGGTGGATTGGTCAACTCTTCGTATCTCTCCTTGGTTATAAGCCCTGTTTCTAACCTTTTTTTGAAACCAGCTACTACGTCCTCACTAAGTGTGAACCGTGTTGCCGCGGTTGGGGCATAGGCATTGCAGGTTACACCATATCTGCCCATCTCCCTGGCTACACCTCTGGTCAGGCCTACGATACCAGCCTTAGCGGCGCAATAATTGCAGTGTCCCACGGCACCTAGCCACGCAGTAGAGGTGGTATTTATTATCCGCCCCCACTTTTGTTCTCTCATCACACCACAGGCAAATCGAGTGCAGTTAAAAGTTCCTTTGAGGAAGGAGTCTACACATGTATCCCATTCCTCTTCCGTCATATTCCAAACCATGTGTGGCCGGTCAGCACCGGCATTATTCACCAGAATGTCCAGTCTGCCAAATTTGTCTACTGCTGCCTGTACCAGCTTTCCTGCAATCTCAAAATCAGAGACGCTACCAAAGAAGGGCATAGCCTGACCACCCATATCTGTAATCTGCCTGGCTGTGTCCTCAGCATCTCCGCCTGGGGTACCTTGCCTACGGTTGTTAGTCACTACCTTAGCGCCCTCTTTAGCCAAGGCTATGGCTATGGCTCTTCCAATTCCTTGTCCCGAGCCAGTCACTATAGCTACTCTATCCTTTAACCTATTACCCATGCTTTTACCTCTCTCTTATCTTAATTTACATACCAACCAAGATTTTAAATAATCGCCCCCTACTCGGCAAGATGACAGTTGCCTTACTGTGATTTCGCTAAATTTGCATCACAGACCTACGATGGCAACGCTGACAACATTCATAGCTGGGAAACCACCCATGTTATGTGTCAACCCGATCTTAGGATTCTTCAACTGTCGCTCCGGCTGTTGAGCTTTACCCTGCAGCTGTTTATACATCTCATACATCATCCTCAGCCCAGAGGCACCGATAGGATGCCCGAAGCACTTCAATCCACCATCGGGCTGAATAGGCTGCTCACCATCCAGATTAAAGCGACCAGCCTCGATATCATCCTTAACCCGTCCTCGGGAACTAAACTGCAAATCCTCCATCGTTACAGCTTCGGTAATGGAAAAACAATCATGTACTTCAGCCATGCTTACCTCTTTGCGTGGGCTCTTTATTCCTGCCTCACTGTAAGCTAGGACTCCAGCACGATACCCGGTCTCAACATGGGCACCATCCCATTGCGTGTACATCAACTCCTCGCCCGAACTCAGAGCAACCTGTAAAGACTTTATGTAAACTGGGTCGGGCCTAAAATTCCTAGCCATGTCAGCTCTAGTAACAATAGCTGCCGCCGAACCGTCACTAACTCCACAGCAGTCAAAAAGCCCAAGCGGCCAAGCAATGATAGGAGCATTCATTACTTGCTCTTCGGTGACTTCACGGCGCAGGTGTGCCTTCGGATTCAAAGAGCCGTTATGATGGCTTTTAACTGATACCTTGGCCAGCATCCTCTTGCCATCATCCGGACTTAACCCATGGACAGCAAAGTATCTGGTAGCCATCATGGCAAAAGTGCCCGGGGCAGTCACCTTGGGCATTATTAGTGCATTTCTTGCTCCCATCAGATTGCGAAACCCAGGAAGACCACCATACCCGGTATCCTTAAGCTTTTCTACACCTAAAGCCAAGGCAATGTCATAGGCTCCCGAAGCCACCGCATAACAAGCTCCTCTCAAGGCTTCTGTGCCAGTAGCACAAAAGTTTTCTACCCTGGTTACCGGGATAAAAGGCAGCTTCAGCGCCAATGACAAAGATGTAGCTCCCTTTCCTACACTCTGCTCTTCAAAATGTACACCAAACCAGGCAGCCTTAATATCCTTCTTTTCTATGCCGGCATCCTCTATACATTCTTTAAACGCATCAACCATCAGGTCTTCAGCGCTCTTATCCCATAACTCACCAAACTTCGTGCAGCCCATGCCTATGATTGCCACTTTGTTTTTTATACCTTCTGCCATTTCTATTCTCTTCCGGGTTTATTCGTTTGTTCTAGACACGTATCGGTGTTGCCTTCCAAGTGTAACCATGAACCCCACAGGCCTCATCAATATATCTCCTGCGGAATGTCATCTCCACTGGCATGCCCACCTTAATAGAATCAAGGTCACAATCAGTGAGGTCGAACCAAAATCTACCGCCACCTTCAAAATCTACAAGGCCATAGATTGCCGGCGGGTCAATACTAGCGGCAAGGTTATCACCGGTATAGGTAAATATGACACCCGTCTTATCTGAGAAGCGATAACTTTCCATCTCATCAACAGTCCCACAATCTGGATTCACACATATTCTCTGGGCAGGGTACTGAGGAGTGCCGCAGCGCTTACACCTCGAACCGCAAAGAGACAAAATAGATTGGCGTTCCCTGAACAGGGTGGACATCGGACTACGAATGCTTTCCTCGCCACGCATACCTAGGTCCATTGGTGCTAGATTGCGGAAAGCAAGATATTTCTCATAGCTAGAGAGTTCTTTTTTCGACGCTAGATTTTTCTCGACTCCTCGCCTATCTGCCAACTTATTTATCTTCTCAGTCACTTGGAAAAATAGAGCATCGCTACCATTGCCGAAGCTAGCAACCAGAATTTTGTCTCCCGGCTTAGCACCTTCAATTGCTGCTGTCAGCATCATCAAAGGCGAAGCCGAACCGGTATCACCTATTTTATCAAGCAGGATATCTTGAATCTGGCCTGGTTCGGCACCCAGCCTCCTCGCTATTGCACCATGCTCCCTGACATAAATGCCTGGATACGCTATTTTAGCAAAGTCCTTGATGTTCAGATTATATTTCTTCAATAGGCCTGATATTGCCTCAGGAAGCATCGTTGCATAGCCTTCATCACGAATGAACCTGTCTTCCCAGGCATGCTCAAATTTCTCTCCTGCTGCTCTCCAACGGTCGGGGAAATCATATGAAACTGAATAGGAACCTTCAAATGTAGCGATCACATTATCACTTCCCACGAGAAGAGCTGCTGCACCATCGCCGTACAAAGGTTCCTGAGAACTACCTGGCTTGCTTAACCGACAGTCGGAGGCACAGACTAAGACATTGCTGGATGTTCCTCCCTTTACAGCGTCAAAAGCAGAGAGTAATGCACTAGTCCCCGCTTTTGTAGAGCCAATGAAGTCCGCTGTTCTCATGCCAGGCTGCAGGTCAAGGGCCGTAGCTACAATGGCGGAATTTTGTCGCAGCATGTACGGCTGACTAGTAGTTGCGAGATATAAGCCATCCACTTTTTCTCGCTTCATACCGCTCAAGCAGTTAATGCCAGCAGTTACTGCCATGCTGATGGTATCTTCATCATAGTTTGCAACTGCATTCTCCCCAGGTGCAGGAAATGTCCCCAAAAATCCAACAGCCGAGAAGATAGTATTGTGGTTCATCCGATACCGCGGGATATAAGCTCCGTATGATTTGATGCCTACCACTAATTAAACCTCGTGAAATCAGCGTTTATTGTTTCCACAGGAATCTACCACAGGCATCCTAGCATGTCAAACTCTAGCCGACAAGATATGGGGGGACTCCTAAAAGTCGCAAGTGTACTGTCAATATCCACCGACGACCTGCCGGTAGCTTCGATATCTCTATCGAAAATTTCAAAGCCAAAAAAGCGGCTTGATAGCCGCTTTCAAACTCCGAAACGACCCCGATGGGATTCGAACCCACGATCTCCACCGTGACAGGGTGGCATGTTAGACCGCTACACTACGGGGCCGCGCGAATGAAGTCTATCAACATGAGGTTCACCATGTCAAGCTAGTTATTTCACACATTTGAACAAGCTGACAATCAGATACCAGTTTTAAAGGTTGGATTTGATTTTTTTCCAAGGTCAATATAAACTAAGTCCCCAGTAATGAAATCTTCAAAAAGGGCAAAATTCATGCATTCCAAACTTTTATTCCTAACTTTAGCCATCGCCATTCCATTAATACTTCTAGCGTTCCCTGTTCCCGTTCATGCTGCCAACATCACTGCATCTCCTGCCTCGGGGACTGTTGGCATATATATACAGATAAGTGGCGACGGCTTTGCTGGCCGTTTCGCTGAAATCCACTGGGATGACCAAATTGTACTTAGCAAGATACCTATATCTGAAACAGGTGAGCTAACATGTAATTTAAAAATCCCGCCTGCTTGCAGGGGCAACCACATCATTAAAATTACAGATGACAGCAATTGGACTGACAGCACAGCATCAGCTACATTCACCGTGTTCCCAGGGATATCAATCTTTCCACGCATTGGCGGAAGGTCTACAAGAGTTACGGTAATCGGGAATGGCTTTGCTGCTTCTGAAAAGACCTTTAAGGTAACCTGGGACGGCACTGTCTTGCCCAATTCTGCCACTGCCAATGATTTTGGCACATGGAGCATTAACTTTGCTGTTCCGGAGACGAATAGGGGTGAACATTATATCGGTGCTTTCAGCGATTTGACCGATGCGTCTGAAATCGGTGAACACAGATTTATCGTGGGTCCGCTTGCAAAAGTAGAGCCCACCTCAGGACCAGTAGGCACAGAAATTAGTATCGATGCGTTTGGCTTTCGAACCGGTGAAGACGGCATTACCATAACCTGGGACGGTGAAATAATCCTGTGCAATTTAGTAGGTGGAACAGATGGTAGCTGGAGTGCTACATTAAATATACCACCTTCCACTAAAGGCTCCCATACAATAGGTGTCTACGGCAGTAGTTTCACACCCAAAGGAATCGTTCCAGACACTGATTTCAATGTGGTTCCACATATCGAGCTGCATCCGGCAACAGGAAACAAGGGAGCCAAAGTAACTGTTAACGGAGCAGGCTTCGCTAACGGCGAAACAATAACCTTAAGCTTTGAGGAAATAACTCTCGATTCAAAAGCTACTACCGACGATGCAGGCAGCTTCAGTACCGCCTTTGAGGTTCCTCAAATCAGCGCTAAAGACAACAAAATAAAAGCTACGGGCAGTTCTGGCAATTCAGCTGAGGCTATATTTGTCGCAGAGAAAATCGCACCCCCCACACCAACACTTTTATCCCCCCCACAAGGAGCCGAATTGAAAATCTTTGATTCTTTTGGCGATGTGTTTCTCGGACCTGCTAAACGCCTAATAGGAACTACCACCTACGGAGATTCCGAAAAAATAGAAACATTTGATTGGTCAGACGTCAATGCCGAAGGCAAATTAAGCTATACCCTACAGATTACCCGAGGTGATGACTTTTCATCACAGGTTTTATTGAAGGGAAATTTGGTCGACTCCGAATATGCCTTGTCCAGAAATGATATCTCGACCAAAGACATGTACAGCTGGAGAGTAAAAGCTGTGGATGACGTTGGCAATGAAAGCCAATGGTCAGAGATCCAGGAATTCGACTTAATTCCTATGTCGAATCAAGCTCTCATTCTGACACTAACTATTCCGATACTTTTCATTGCCGCAATAGTAGCAGCAGTAATGCTAATCTTGCGGAAACATAGGACAAAAATGTAATAAATAACATGTCCAACCAAGCCTTGCTTGTTTCCCAGTGTCATTGTATGATATATTGATATAGAGGTTTTAGCTAACCGCTAGGGGTGCTTGGGAAAAATAATCCAAGCTGAGACTCCACTATTGCGGAGAACCGTCAGAACCTGACCTTGGTAATTCAAGCGTAGGGAAGCGGTAAATCAAACCAAGGGTTTAGTAGTGGTTACTAAAGCTCTTGGTTTTTTCTTTAAGGAAATTAAAATGACTCAGCTAGAGTTGGCAAAACAGGGTGTCATATCACCCCAAATAAAGCAAGTGGCTAAGCAGGAGGACATGAGCCAAGATGTTGTACAGCAATGTACAGCTGAAGGCAAAATCGTAATTCCGTCCAATGTGAACCACGCCAATTTGGTTCCCTGTGGCATTGGCAATGGGCTAACTGTCAAAGTCAACGCTAATATCGGCACCTCGTCAGATTACGGCAATCTTGACAGTGAATTGGAGAAATTGCGTATCTCCACCCACTTTGGCGCTGATACGGTTATGGATTTGAGCACTGGTGGTGACATCTCAGAAATCCGTCAAGCTATCATCGCTGCTAGCACTTTACCTGTAGGTACTGTGCCTATATATCAGACAGGAATTGAAGCTATTGAACGGCATGGGGCAATAGTGAACATGACTATTGATGAACTCTTCGCTGTTATTGAGCAGCAAGCTAAAGACGGCGTAGATTTTATGACTGTTCATTGTGGCGTTACACAGGCAGCTATCGCACGGCTAAAACACCAGCGCAGATTGACCGATGTTGTTTCCCGGGGAGGTGCGTTCCTTATCGGCTGGATGTTACACAACGACAGTGAGAACCCGTTGTACGAATATTTTGACCGCTTACTGGATATAGCCCACAAATTTGACGTAACCTTAAGTTTGGGCGACGGTATGCGTCCAGGCAGCATAGCTGATGCGACTGACCGGGCTCAAGTTGAAGAGCTGATCACCCTCGGCGAGCTAGTGGAACGAGCCAGAGAAGCCGGCGTACAAACAATGGTAGAGGGACCAGGACATCTACCACTGGATCAAATTGCTACCAACGTTCAATTAGAAAAGAGTCTATGTCATGGAGCTCCGTTCTACGTCCTCGGCCCGCTGGTAACAGACATCGCTGCCGGATATGACCATATAACTGCAGCTATTGGCGGCGCTATTGCTGCCGCTTCAGGAGCTGACTTTCTATGTTATGTTACACCTGCAGAACACCTTTCGCTACCAGACATTGAAGATGTAAAAGTAGGTGTGATAGCTTCGCGCATTGCCGCCCATGCTGCTGACATTGTTAGAGGCAAAAAAAGAGCAAACGAGTGGGACAGGAAAATGTCTGTGGCTAGAAAAAACCTTGATTGGGAATCACAGGCTGAGCTGTCTTTAGACCCAGAAAGGGTTCGGCTAGTTCACAATAAATATACCACTACCGGGCCAACCTGTAGTATGTGCGGCAAGTATTGTGCCATGGCGCTGGTAGAGAAATACCTGGGAATTTCGGCAATCAAATGCTGACCTCATGATTACGGCGCAAGATGAAGGCGGAAATAATCTCCATTGGCACCGAACTCCTTCTAGGGGAGATAACTAACACTAACTCTGCTTATCTTGCCAGCCAATTGCCTTTGCTTGGCCTTGACCTTAATTTCATATCCACAGTTGGTGACAACCAACACAGGCTAATCGAGACCCTGAAGCAAGCCTGGCAAAGGTCGGACATCATTATAACCACTGGTGGTTTAGGCCCTACTCAAGACGATATCACTCGAGAAGCTGTGGCAGAACTCCTTGGCGAGGAGCCTGTGATTGATAGCACTCTAGTCCAGAAATTTGAAGAGCTATTCAGATATTACAAGATAGAAATGCCACAAAGCAATATAAAGCAAGCGGCTGTAATTCCCTCAGCAAAAATTATCCAGAATCCTCAGGGTACCGCACCAGGTTGGTGGATAGAACGTGATAATCGAATACTCATAACTATGCCTGGCCCACCACGCGAAATGCAATTAATGTGGACGAAAGAAATCCTGCCCAAATTACAACGAAAAGTGGCTAGCTCTGTGATTGTTTCCAAAACACTTAAGATTTTTGGCCTAACCGAAGCGGAGGTGGACGAACGAGCAAGCCCTTTTCTTTCCGCTACAAATCCCACCCTTGCCACATACGCTAAAACTGACGGCATTTACCTACGCATCACAGCCAAGACAGACTCTGAAGATAAAGCAAAAGAACTTATTGCCAAACGTGAAGCTGACCTCAGGGCAATTTTTAATGATTACATCTGGGGGGTCGACTCCGATAGTCTCGAGAGCATTGTTGGAACCTTGCTCACAGCAAAAGGACTGAGTCTAGCCACAATGGAGTCATACACAGGGGGCCTTCTAGCAAGTGTGATCACAAATGTACCGGGAAGCTCAAAATATTTTAGGGGAGGCCTGGTTGCCTACACTGATGAGGCTAGGAAAGCTTTCGGCTTTGACCCACAGCTTATATCTAAATATGGGACCGTTAGCAAAGAAGCAGTTGAGGCTATGGCAACAATAACTAGAGAAAAGCTGGAAACATCTATAGGTGTTGGGCTCACTGGAGTTATGGGGCCTACAGAAATTGATGGTAAACCAGTTGGTACTATCTTTGTCGGCCTCAACGATGGGCAACGAAGGCAGAGTTTTGCTAAAAACTATCCTGGCAACAGATTACAAGTAAAGCATAGAGCAATCATATCGGCACTTTTCGAGCTAAGAAGAATCTTGCTTTAGGGGGAACTATGCACTTGATTATCGATGGCTACGGGGACAATCCAAAGCTAATGCAGGATGAGCAATTCCTCTATCAACTGCTAGACTACTATCCTACACAGATTGGAATGACCAAGATTTCTTCTCCCCTTGTTTTTAGATACGTAGGCTCTAGACCTGAAGACTGGGGTATCTCTGGATTCGTCTTTATCGCTGAGAGCCACATAAGCGTTCATACTTTCGTTGAACGCCGTTATGTCAATATCGACATTTTCTCCTGCAAGGATTTCGATGCCGAGCAGGTCATCAAGGACTTAAAAGACAAATTTCAATTAACTAGATTTTCAAGTCGCCTGATCAATCGAGATTTGAAGATGGCAGACCTTACCGAGGCTACCGAAATACCACAGTTCCACTCAGTTTGAGACATGCAAAACATAGAAGGCTTATTTTCTCCACCACAAAATTTTGCCGGACTGGTGCCTCCTTACGCCGACTTATCAACCGCTAAAGTGGTGATTCTGCCTGTGCCTTACGACAGTACTACCGAGTGGCACAGTGGTACTCGCGAGGGACCGGAGGCTATCATTAATGCTTCACAATATTTAGAATTATATGACATTGAGCTAAACAGAGAGACATATAAGGTTGGAATACATACTCTACCCAAAGTCCAACCTTTATTGAACAGCCCGGAGGAAATGATTGATAGAGTTTACCGTATAGCCAGAGAGCTAATTAGACAAGCGAAATTCGTGATTATGTTTGGCGGGGAACACTCTCTTAGTCTAGGGGTGGTTCAAGCTCTAAAAGAAAAATTTCAGGATCTTAGTGTTTTACAACTAGATGCACATGCTGACATACGCGATGAATATTTAGGAACTAAATACAGTCATGCCTGCGTAATGCGCCGCATTCTTGAGCTTTGCTCTATTGTACAAGTTGGAATACGCAGCCTAAGCTGGGAAGAACAGAGGTTTCTGGCTCAAAGCAACATGCACCCTTTCTTCGCCACGCCGAGTTCAGATTTAGCTTCACCGGAGGACATAACAGCCTTACTGAGTGACAACGTTTATGTAACTATTGACCTGGACGTCTTTGACCCTTCTATTGTGCCAGCAGTAGGCACTCCCGAACCAGGTGGCATGCAATGGCATGAAGTTCTGAATTTACTAAGAACAGTAACTTTGCACAAACGCGTTATTGGTTTCGACTTGGTAGAACTATGTCCTAAGGAGGGACCTGCTTCTTGCACCTTCCTGGCAGCCAAACTAGCCTACAAGCTTATCGGCTATGCCATAACATGAGACGCGGATACAAAGCAGTCTCAATATCAGCAATATTTGACATGGCCAGCCATCTATTCTATTATTTATTAAGTTGCCTTAGAGCAAAGGGATGTCCTCAAAAAACGCTGCTGATTCAGCTCGGCCTAATTATAGTTTAGGACATATTGCCACTCAGTTTATCCTAACATTGCCCTCAGATGAAAGGTTAAAAGCCCAGCAAGAGGTATACAAATTTGTACGTTGGTATGGAGAAAAACGCCCGCTAGCCGGGCTTACCATCCCCGAAGTTGCCAATTATGCTGAACAGATCACTTCATCAACCACTGAAGTAGTTGAAAAACTAGGGATAATCAAAACATTCCTTGCCTATGCCCACAAGCAAGGCTTTACAAGGACAAACTTGGCTGTCCATCTCAAGAGCAAGAAGACTCCACCAAAATCAGCCTCAATTTCAAAGCAACGCCTCCAAAGAAAGGTATTACTGACCAGCCAAGGTTACACGGATCTAGAAGCCGAGCTTACAACTCTCAAAAACGCACGGCCCCTCATAGCTGAAGAACTCCAAAAAGCAGCATCTGACAAGGATTTTCGCGAGAATGCGCCCCTAGAGGCAGCCAAGGAGCACCAAGGACAGGTGGAGGCACGCATTAGAAACCTGGAATCAACTTTAAAAATGGCAACATTAGTAGATGAGCAACAAACCACTGGCCGAGAAATAACTTTTGGCGATACAGTGATACTGCGGGATCTAGCTTCAGGTGAACAGGCAAGCTACACATTAGTCGATGCTAGTGAAGCTAACCCATTAGAATGCAAGATCTCTGTTGCCTCACCTATGGGACAAGCATTGTTAGGGCAGATGAAAGGACAAGATGTTGAGGTCAAGGCACCAGCTGGCATCCTGCACTACAGAATCGAAGATATCCAACACCGTTTGACTTAGACTGGAAAGGAACTCAAGGCTATCCAAATAAAAATAAATTAGAAACCTAAATTGGCACTCGACTAGTGTTGTATAATTTTACACCGCTTTTGTAAGCGGCTTTACCATAGGAATTGACAATGTTAAGGAGGCGCAGATGGATTTCGAGCTAACAGAAGAGGAAAAGGCACACAGAAAGGACTTTTTTGAGGTCTGTAAGGAGCTTGAGGAGAAAAAGCCAGCAAGTTGTGTAGGATTCGAAGCCACATATGGGATTGACGAATGCTGGGAATACCACCTTTACTGTGCCAAGGAATTCGCTAAAAGGGGATGGCTTGCCTTAGGTTGGCCGCCTGAGTACGGCGGCTCAGGAACCATGATGGACCAAGTCCTCTTCGCAGAAGCGAGAGGATACCACAGAATTCCCGGATTTGACATCTTTGGAGTGCAAATGCTCGCTCCTACCCTCTTACAGGCTGCAAACGACGCAATAAAGGAAGAATTTCTGCCGCCAATTGCGCGAGGAGAAGTTATGTGGTGCGAGCTATGGAGCGAGCCTAATGCAGGCTCAGACTTGGCAACCCTGACCACTACCGCTATAAAAAAGGGTGACGAATACATTATAAATGGCCAGAAGACTTGGAATACAGGAGCTCACCGGGCTGAGTGGGGCTTTGGTGTATTCAAGGCTGACCCAGCTGCTCGAAAACACCACAACCTCACCTTCATATTGCTCGACATGAAAACGCCCGGAATAACGGTTAGACCTATTCAATACATGGATGGCATTGCCCCATTCTGTGAGGTTTATTTTGATGATGTTCATGTGCCGGCTAAAAATATCGTCGGCCAGGAAAATGAAGGCTGGGCAGTGGTCAATCTCCTCGCCGGTTTCGAGAGGTCGGGAATGGTCGAAATCATGTCTATGTTCCACGAGTTGGAAGAACTAGTAAAATATTGCAATGAGACCAAGCGGAACGGCCAACTTTTATCGAGAGACCCAATAATACGCAATCGAGTGGCACAGCTAACCTGTGAGCTGGAGGCAGCTCGCGCTATCGCATACCGAATAGCTGACTTACAAAACAGGAACGAGATGGCTCTGATGGATGCATCAGCAGCAAAGATATTTTATAGCGAGTTAGGCGAGCGCTTTGCTTTTTTGGCAACCGACATCGCAGGACCATATGGCCAGGTCAAAACCTCCAGATGGGCTCCCGTAGACGGAGCATGGGAGAAATCATTTCAAGAGTGTTTTGTAACTACCATCTCCATGGGGACAAACGAGATTCAAAAGAATATTATCGCCTGGTATGGTCTGGGCTTGCCCAGGATGAAATAAACAAGTTTCGACAGGAGGAAATCATGGACCTTAGATTTAGTGAAGCGCAAGAGATTTTGAGAAAAATGGCACGGGACTTCCTTACCACGGAATGCCCTAAGACTCTGGTTAGAGAACTCGAAAAGAGTGATAAGGGATATTCCCCCGAGCTTTGGAAAAAGATGTCTGAACTAGGGTGGATGGGATTGGTTATCCCTGAAAAACACGAGGGCATGGGTTACACATTCCAGGACCTTACTGTCCTCTTAGAGGAGACAGGTAGAAATATCCTTCCCGGACCGCTAATCGCTACTATAATCAGCACCTTCCCTATCCTCGAGGCCGGGACTGAGGAACAAAAAGAGGAGTTCCTGCCCAAAATAGCCCGTGGAGACCTAATTATTACTACGGCCCTTCTCGAAGCTGAAGGGACATTCAATGCCTCCGGAATTGCTGCTAAAGCAACGCCGAAGGGGGATGACTTCATAATAAATGGCACAAAGCTCTTTGCCGAAATGGCACATGTTGCCAATTAC
>Ga0209636_10005550_pt1 | contig 12873 bp, 11 predicted proteins | sample DeeMarSWOR152_54_FD_187464 | JGI IMG/M metagenome (GOLD analysis project Ga0209636, IMG submission 187464) | Marine sediment microbial communities from White Oak River estuary, North Carolina - WOR-1-52-54 (SPAdes) (version 2) | ecosystem: Environmental > Aquatic > Marine > Intertidal zone >...
TGTCAAACCCAGCCCAGACCAGCTCCTTGGCTAAAGCTGGTTCGGCTCTCATGTATGTCCCCCCACTCTGATGCATCGGGTACGCCTCATAATCGTGGAAAAGCGTCTCCAGGTTGGTGAAGGCCGCATCCGCAGACCGGATGAGTTCTATCATCTCGAGAAACTCAGGTTCTTGGTAAACCGATAGCCGCCGCGAGATGATGGAATCCCCTGTCAAAGCCATGGTGAAAGTCTGATCGTTCTGATCCTGCTGGCCAAGCCCTAACGGGCACCATATATAACAAACTATAATTGAGACTAGAAAAGCAAAAAGCCAGCGCTTCATGCCCAATCCTCCTTTCCCTTTTATTTTGAAGGTCTGAACGCTCTTCTCAAGAGTTCCAAAGGTCTCATTTTGTGTTATCCACAGCTTGATCTCTATTTTGCTTCGGGTTTTTTCATGTACTTTTCGAACCAGCCGATGAGGTAAAGCTGTTGGAGCAATTGGTGGGAGGGACGCCACCTGCCATGATACTCTCCAGGCACCCTGACAAGCAAGGTGTCCTTCTTGAGCATCTTCAGAGCGCGGTAGTACTCTTCACTCTGGCCTATGGGTGTCCTGAGGTCCTCCTCTCCAGTCATAACCATCGTGGGTGTCTTGACGTTGGCCACATAATGGAGCGGCGAACGCAGAGCATACTCCATCGGGTCTTCCCAGGGGTACTTTTTAAACTGCTGGTACCAGCTGGCTCCGTCTGTCATCCCCACGAAAGAATGCCAGTTGATGACCGGTCTCATCGACACGGCAGCTCGAAAGCGGTCTGTATGACCGACGATCCAGGCTGTCAGGCATCCCCCACCGCTGCCTCCGCAGACGAATAGATTCTCCTCATCGATAAACCCGCTGGCGGTAGCGGCATCCACTCCTGCCATCAAATCATCATAGTCCTTGCCTGGATAGGAAAACTGAATTCCGTTGACAAAATCCTGTCCGTAGCCCGTGCTGCCTCTCGGGTTTATGTAGAGGACGGCGAAGCCGTTGGCCGCAAAGTTCTGCCAGGCCCAATTAAAACTAACTGAATACATGGCCCACGGACCCCCGTGGATGTAGAGGATCATCGGGTACTTCTTGTTGGGTTCGAATTGAGCGGGCTTTATCAGCCAACCCTGAAGATCAAGTCCATCCGGTGATTTAAACCAGATTTCCTCGACCTGGCCCAGTTTGACATCGGCAAGGAGGTCCTCGTTGACATCGACGAGCTTCTTGATGTCGGCGGGCTTGGAAAGATTGAATGTGACCAGATCACCCGGTTTATAAAACGTTGAAAGAATCGTCGCTGTCTGGCCTGTCTTGGCTATCGATAATCCTGAAAAATAATGAATACCTTCTGTTATTATCTTGATCAGGCCGTCAATTGAGACAAAATACAGGTTGCTTTCTCCCTTCTCCGCCATCAGGTAGTAGAGTCCAGTACTGTTCGGAGCCCAAGTTATGCTGGAAGGATCGTTGGGGAGGTCACCGGCTAAAAGCCTCTTTGTCCCGTCTGTTTTAAGGGCATCCATGATGTACAGATGAGAGAGATGTCGTGTATAATTCTTGTCATCATAGCCGGTGTAGGCAATCCATTTTCCATCCGGAGAGACCCGGGGTGTTCTGTCCGGCCCTTTTCTGTCGGTTAAAACCTCGATTTCGTGCGTTTTCAGATCAACGGAATAGAGCTCGCTATCTCCACGAAGGTATTCGGCATCAGGCTTGCGGATCGCACTAAAATAGATTTTTTGTCCATCAGAGGACCACTGGGGATCGGAATGGGAATAATCGCCAGATGTGATTTTCTCGGGTGTCCCTCCGAGTTCGGCATCGATCGTATAAATATGACTGAATCCTTTAGGAATCGGCCCTCGGCCATCCCGTCTCCAGGATAACCTGTCGATGATAATCGCAGGCTTGGCCCATTTGGCCTCTCGGGGTTTCTTGGGGAGTTTCACCGTGAGGATTGGGTCGTCATCGAGGATGTACATTGTGAAAGCCAAGTTTTTCCCATCAGGAGACCATCTGAGGTCGCTGGGAGTGTTATCCAGGTGAGTCAGTTGGGCCACCTCCCTGGTGTCCAGCCACATGACATGGACTTGGGTGGTTCCATCACGATCTGACAAAAAAGCAATCTTCTTCCCATCCGGGGACCAGACGGGTGAGGAATCCCTCCAGTTGCCATGGGTGAGCTCGCGGACTCTTTTCCCGTCGACATCCACAATCCAGAGATTGCTCTGGGACCGGTCTTCCATTTTATCCACCCATTGTCTCGTAAAGAGAATGGTTTGCCCATCAGGGGAGATGCTCGGGCTGCCTACGGATTCCATCTCCATGAACGTGTCATCGGTAAGAAGCTTGTCGCCCTTTTCTCTGCCCCACACATTGACCAGCAGAATCGTCAGAACCATCAGGTTAAACACGAGGACCCGTTTGAAAAAAATGCTCATCAAAACCTCCTTGTCTTGAATAAAATCTTGACGATCGGTTGATATGCCCCGCGGCAAGCCGCGGGGAACCGATCGTCGGGGAATCCAAAGGGCTGCCTGTCGAAGCTTGCACCTGCGGAGGCAGGTGCAGGGCGCGGGTTCATGCCCCGCCCGAGAAGGGGAGGCAGAGAGCCCGGACGAAGTTCGGGCGACCGTTGGAAGGGGGAATGCGAAGCGGTTCCCCCTCCAAGGTTGACTCCCCCTTTTTCCCTGAAAAATGACTGGCAGGTTCTTATCACCATTTCTATGAAGACATAATGTATTACAGGCGAGAAATCTCCGTCAAGGAAAATAGCAGGATAAAACGAGGTCAACCCTTGAAATTGGAATTTCTCCTTAACTAAGATGTCCCATTTCAAGGGCTGACCCCAATTATGTGCTGACCCCAATTATGTGAGAGGCCAAACCTCGAACAGGAGAGTGAGTAACCAGTTCAACCCAAAAAGAATACCGAGGAATATTATTCCCCTATCCAGAGCGCGTCCATAGCGGGGCAGGCGTGATGCTTTCGCCGGGATTAAGACCATACCTGCTCTGGACAGGAGCTGGAGAAAGATATAGGCCAAAGTCAACAACCCGAGCCGGTGATAGGAGAGACTCGCCTCCAGATCCCCATGCATGGCTGAAACCATGGATCTCATCAAACCGCATCCAGGACAGGGCAATCCGGTCAGATTCTTGAACGTGCAGGTAGGCGGTATGGTAAGGGAACCCAAGCGGACCGAATGATTTCCAGGATGGGGAGGCGAAAGGATAAGCGCTCCAACCAGAATACCAAGACAAGCCAGGAGAACAATCCCATCAGAAGCTCGGTTGCCTCTCAACAAGAAGCTCATGATGAACCGGTCACCTCTGAACATCCTTCTATTTGAAGGCTGTCCTCACTTCAGGCCTCATCAGCACGACAAGACACCAGATCCCTATAGGCAGGCCCACGAGACAGCAAGGACTGATGCAGGGAATGATGGCGATGATACTCGCTGCCACGCAGATGCTCCATTGATTGAGCTCTTTCATTTTCAACGCCGCGTAAATGACAAAAGCGGCCAAGAACAGCCCGACTATGGCCATCCCCATCCCGAAGGCTCCCTCGGCCAGCTCAGCATACCGATCAGGGATTTCATCTTTCCAAAATGTGCTGAGGCTGGTTCCGATAATCTCCGCAATCAACAGAGTGAAATCAAACACAGCCCCCAGAATTCCCGTCACCAAGAGTCCAGTGGATGGACCGGACACCTGCCAAGAAGGGTCCCTGATCACCTGTGGAGATGTTGGCTCTTTGCTCATCACATCCTCCTTTGCCGGCTTTAAGCCGGTGGACACATTTCTATTGCTAGAATGGATCAGACACCGAAATGCATTTCCTCGAATTCGGAGGCAGTATACCAAATAACTCGAGCCAAGCCAAATCACGCTGTTTTTCTCCTTGACATCCATAGTCTCTTATGATTTGAATTCCTTGCTGGGACATCGAAAAAAGGAGTTTAGCCATGAACAAGAAAAACATTTTCATTTTCTGTCTGATCATCTTCATCCCTCTTCTCTTCCTCTCAGGAAAAACAAAAATCGAGAAGGCCTCCGCGCTCGGGACATATGACTTTTATCACTATTACACCTATGAGGAGCTAACCCGTTTCTTGGAGGACATGCACCAGGCCTTTCCGCATCTGACCACGCTCGAACCCTTGGCAACTTCAGATATGGGGAGGGAGGTCTGGATGTTCATCATCAACAACCCAGAGACAGGGAAACCCGAGGATAAACCAGGCTTCTTCCTGAACCAGATTCACTCCAGTGAAGTGATAGCTTCGATGTCCTGCTGTTATACGATTTGGTATCTTCTTGACCACTTCGGCAAAGACCCTGATATCACCCGCATCGTCGACAGTGTGGTTTGGTACATCGTGCCCAGGCTTGATGTCGATGGGGCCGAAGCTTATTTAACCGGAAAACCAGCCGGTGAGGATCCCCACCCAGAAGACCAGGATGGAGATTTTCGGTATGACGAGGACCCACCCGAGGATGTCGATGGCGATGGCCATATCGTCCAGATGAGACAAAGGGACCCGAAAGGAGAATGGAAGATATCGCCCAAAAATACCAGATTGATGGTCCGGAAGGGACCGGATGAATTCGGCGGAACCTACTTCAAGATGTACTCGGAGGGATTAGACAACGATGGTGATGGCAAAATCAACGAGGACAGTTATCGAATAAGATTCCTGTCCAACAGGAATTACCCTGGAAATTGGAGGCCAGAAAGTGTTCAGGGTGGAGCTGGCCAGTATCCGATGGAAGAGAGAATCACCAGGGCTGAAATCGACTTTGTGGCCGCCCATCCGAACATCGCTTTATACGTTCAGCACCACTGCTGCGGAAGAGTCATCCTCCGGCCGCCAACCACCTATCCTGATAAAGATTTTAAACACAAGGCGGACCTGGAGTTGTACAGAATCGTCAGCGCCCGCTGCCTCGAGCACTCAGGCTGGGATCTGGCCACTTCGGTCTTCGATTGGAACTGGCCTCAGGGAACACCGAACCGAAAAGCGACCCAGATTTATCGTGATAAGGAGAGAAAAATCCGGAACGCCCCCCGGGGCATGTATCCCGAGGAGAGCGAGGAGTCGAGTCCAAGGTTTAGTCTTGAGGTTGACGAAGACGAGTGTGACCGGGGATATTTTGCTTGGGGGAGTTCACTCGAAACCATGTACGACATCTTAGGCATCTTCTCTCTCGGTGATGAGCATTGGGCCTCACCCGATTATGACAAAGACGGCCGTGTCACAGAAGAGGAGAGGCTGAAGTGGAACGACGAGGCGATGGGCAGGCAGCTGTTCGTCGACTGGCATCCTTATGATCATCCCACCCTGGGTAAAGTGGAGGTCGGAGGCTGGAAAAGAGGAAAAGTCAGCCCCCCGGAAGGGGAGTTGATCCAGAAAGAGTGTGAGATGGGTAATCGTTTTGTTATTTATTTGGCCGGTCTCGTCCCCAGAATAAAAATCGGCGAGGCAAAAATCACGGACAAAGCAGGTGGCGTCTATCAAGTGGATATCATCGTCGAGAACTTGGGATTCTTACCCACCGCCACCCAGCAAGCTGAATCTCTCCGCCTGGCCAAGCCTGTCCTGCTGGAGGTCGAACCCGGCGATAATCTCGAAATCCTGTGGGGCGAAAATAAAGTGAAATTGGGGCAGATTCAGGGTCACAGCGAAAGCGAAAAAACCACCTACATCGCCCGAGTCAAGGATGATTCCAAGCCGGCGGTATTAAAAGCTAAAGTCGAGTCTCAAAAGGCTGGTCGGGATTCGAAAGACATTGTCATCAAGTAGAAGGCAACACCACCATAGTCCTTAACCAAATTAATCTAAAGGCTTCAAAAAAGTGAGAGCTGACCTCTTTATTTCTGTTTCCCCCAAATTAATATAGACATCATATCTTTGAAAGAACAGATTTAAATATAGCTCATCCTGAACCGAATAAAGAAAAGATTCGAGCATCATCGAGGCAGCGGATAAACCATTTGCTCCCCGAATCGTATTGACTGAGAGAAGGATTTAAAATCTCTGGACCATGAAGATGAATGCCAATCTTACTATCTCGTCTCTGAAATCAAACTCAAAATCCGGTGTCTAAAATTGAAGCCAAATCGATGCGTGGAGACAAATCTGGTCTAGATTTTCGCAAGGAGGATGAACAATGAAATTGAAGTCAATTGTCCAGTTGGTGTTGATGGCTTTGCTCTTTTCATTGGCTCTGTCGACTCCAGCCTCGGCTCAAGAGGAATTCATCGACTTCGAGTCTAGCCAGTGGGTGTTTGAGGGCGCGCAAGTCGTCCAGCACCTGGACCGGAAAGCCCTGATGGGTTCCGCTTACTTGAAGGATGTCGATTTTCAAAACGGTGTCATCGAAGTGGATATCGCCACGAACGGCCGGACGTCTTATCCAGGGCTCATCTTCCGCAGACAATCCAATGAGAACTACGAAAGTTTCTACCTCCGCCCTCACCGGTCCAACTTGTATCCTGACGCACTCCAGTACACACCCGTCTTCAACGGTCTGGCCGGGTGGCAGCTGTACCACGGAGACGGGTTTACAGCCGGGGGCAATATTCCTCGAGACCGCTGGTTTCATATCCGGATGGAGATCATGGGGAAACAGGCCCGGGTCTTCATCGATGAGGCCGAGCAGCCAGCCTTGATCATAGATGACCTCAAACACGGACTGAGCAGAGGCACGATCGGTGTTATGGGTCCTGCGGATAAAACGTCCTACTTTTCAAATTTTAGGTACACGAAGGACGCTGACTTGAAATTTGATCCTCCTCCCCAGGTCGAAACGCCTCCAGGTCTCCTCAGTTCCTGGCAGCTTTCTCCGGTGTTTAAGGCCGATCAGATCGACAGGGAGCTGTGTCCTGATAAAGACGAATTGGCTCAGATGGAATGGCAAAGCGTATCCTGTGAGCCATCGGGTCTCGTCGATATCGCCCGGCATAAAAAAAGGCTGGGGAGGGCTCCCGACTGTGTCCTGGCCAAGACCACTCTTTATTCAGAAAAAGAGGAAGTCAAGAAACTCCTGTTCGGTTACACCGATGAGATTCACCTTTTTCTCAACGGAAAAATTCTATTCACCGGGAACAGCGCCTATCGTTTGAGGGACGGCTCTTTTCTGGGGATAGTTGGTTTGTATGATGCTGTTTATCTCCCCTTGAAAAAGGGAAAGAACGAGCTGCTGCTGATGATCACCGAGGGATTCGGAGGCTGGGGTTTTATCTGTCAGGATGGTCGAGCTGTTTATCTGGAAGAAGATGTTCAGAAGATGTGGGACACCGAGAACACCCTCAAAATCCCAGAATCTGTTGTCTATGACCCGAAGAGGAATGTCGTTTTCGTTTCTAACTATGATGGCTATAACCCGAGCAACAACCAGGGCAAACAATTCCTGTCCAAAGTCTCCCTGGACGGCACGATAGAAAAACTCAAGTGGGTCGAAGGTTTAAACAATCCCACCGGCCTAACCAGACACGAAGACAAGCTGTATGTGGTGGAGAGGAACAACTTGGTTGAAATCGATATCGAATCAGGAAATATCCTGAATAGATATCCTGCTCCTCAGCCCGGATTCATGAACGATGTAGCTATCGATTCTTCAGGAAATGCCTACATCTCCGATTCACGAAAACACGTGATTTATAGAGTCGCCAACGGAAAATTCGAGGTCTGGTTTGAGGACAGCGAGATCAGAAACCCGAACGGTCTCCATGTTCACCACAACAAACTCATCGTGGGCAATAACGGAGACAGTTCTCTCAAGTCTATCGACCTCGAAAGCAAACAGGTCGCGACGATTTGCCAACTAGGAGCAGGGATCATTGACGGGATAAAAACAGACAGCGGCGGGAATTATATCGTTTCCCATTGGGAAGGAAAGATCTACCGCATTACCCCCTCCGGTCAAGTCACGAAACTCCTCGATTCGACAGCCCCTAAGATCAACACAGCAGACTTTGATTATGTGGTCGAGAAAAATCTGCTCATCATCCCCACCTTTACGGACAACCGTGTTCTCGCCTATAAAGTAAAGGATTAATGTTTTCTCTAGCGTGGTTGGGAGATCAAAAAAGATTGGATAAATGACATTCCATTTATGGATCAGAATCATCAAATGGAAGCATCTTTTTTCCCGTGGCAGATATGCTCTTTTTTAGGATGGGTCCTGTCACGGGGTGTTCCCCGTCCGTCCTCGCTCCACCCATCCCCCCGTGGGGAACCCCTTCCGCTGCGGGCGTTGCGGGGAACCCCCCGTGCCACCCATCCATAATTAGTAAGGAAAAAATAATAACCACGGGAAAAAGATGGTTGCTCATCATATTTCTGACTTGACTTAGGATAAATATGATGTCATACAGAATTTTTCCTGTCTTTTATCCAACCCAAGAAAGGAGGATAAAATGTTTGATCGAAAATTCATTGGGTGCGGACTCATCATCATTTTTGTCTTATCAGCCTTTTATCTAACGGCCAACTTTCTCCAAGCGGTCGAATCCAGAGAGGATAAAATAAAGGAGGGATTGAAGGTGCCCCTCAAATTCACCATCCTCTACGACAATTACGTTTACCTAGAAGGAACAAAAGCGGACTGGGGATTTTCCTGTTTGATCGAAGGCACAGAAAACACTATTCTGTTCGATACCGGGACCCAGACTGATATCTTGCTGCATAATATCGATCAGCTCAACGTCGATATAAAGAAAGTCAAAAAGATTGTCATCAGCCATAACCACGGTGACCATACGGGCGGACTGCCAGCTATACTAGACTTAAATTCTAATGTTTCAGTCTACCTGCCTGTCTCCTTCCCTGATGAGTTCGTGAGGAACGTCAAAAACAAACAGGCTCAAGTCGTCAGTGTAGACGAACCGGTTGAGATCTGCCAGAACGTCTTCTCAACGGGCGAGATGGGAGACCGAATCAAAGAGCAATCCCTGATCATCAACCACCACAAAGGATTGATTATCGTCACCGGCTGCTCCCACCAGGGCATTGTGAATATCCTCAAACACGCCAGAAAGCTGTTCAACAGGCCCATCCACATGGTCTTTGGCGGGTTTCATCTGGGTGGGATACCGGATGAAGTATTGAACGAGATTATCCAGAGTTTTCTTGAGATCGGTGTGGAAAAATGCGGGGCTACGCACTGCACTGGAGACCGGGCCATCGCGCTCTTTAAAAAGGCCTTCGGAGAGAACTTCCTGGAGATGGGGACGGGAAAAATCCTGGAAATCTCGGAATGAACATTCCCTGGAGATTTGTCTCATAAAAAGCAGTGGAGTCGAACATGAACATTCAGGATGTTCCCTTTCACGTCACGGACTGGAGTCAATTGACTCTGGTGGAACATAAAGGGGAAAAAGGGGCTTCTTTCTGGAAAACCTTCGAAGCCGGGAATATCCGGGTCCGGATGGTTGAATATTCTCCTGGATTCAAATCCGACCACTGGTGCCCTCGGGGACATATCCTGCTGGTGCTAGAGGGAGAACTCATCATCAAGCTCAAAAAGGGCCAAGAATACATCTTGGGGTCCAAAACAAGCTTCCAGGCGGCCGATGACGAGACCAACCCTCATCTTGCCCACAGCCCTAAGGGAGCGAAAGTCTTCATCGTAGATTAAAATAGACAGGATACCCATTTACATTTTTCGACTGAAACAGTACCACAAAGATAATATTTACTCAGAGGATATATAAAAACCATGGAGACCGCTGAGAATAAACAGCTCGAAAGAAAGCTAGGTCCCTTCTCGGCCACGGCTATCGTTGTGGCCAACATGATTGGGGCCGGCATCTTCACCACTTCAGGAATCATGGCTGCCCAGCTTCCTGGCCCGGGCTGGGTCCTTCTCTGCTGGCTCTTCGGGGGGCTGATCGCCATCTCCGGTGCCCTCTGTTACGCAGAGCTATCCACCCGAATGCCATTGGCCGGAGGAGAATACATCTACCTGAAAAAACTGTATCATCCGGCTTTGGGTTTCCTCACTGGATGGATGAGTCTTATCGTCGGATTCTCAGCTCCGATCGCGGCCTCGGCCATGAGCTTTTCTGAGTATGTATTCGCCGGTTTAGACTCCCGCCTATTGGGCTTGGCTCCTTCCCAACTGGCGTTGGCGAACAAAGCGACGGCTATATCCATCATCATCATCTTCACGGGTCTTCATTACCTCGGTCTCCGTTTAGGATCAAGAGTCCAGAACATTCTGACTGTCCTGAAGATTGTTATCGTCCTCGGGTTGGCGACCGTAGGTTTGGCACTGGGAGGGGGAGAGTTTTCGAAGATCTCCCTCGAAATCAGTGAGCCGTTCAAGGGTGTTGCCTTCGGGACGGCGATGATGCTGGTGATGTTTTCTTACAGCGGCTGGAATGCGAGCGCCTACATCGCCGAGGAACTCAAACGCCCGCGGAAGACTCTTCCCATCTCGCTCGTTGCCGGCACTGGTATCGTCATCTTCATCTATTTGGCCATAAACCTTTTTATCTTTAGCACTGTCCCCTACTCGGAGCTGAAGGGAGTCATACCGGTCGTCAAAAGCGCTGCTGTTGGCGCTTTCGGGGATTGGATGGGGAAATCGCTGAGCTTCCTCATCGGAATCGCGCTTCTCTCCTCTCTGAGCGCCTACATCATCATCGGCCCGCGGGTCTACTTCGCCATGGCCAAGGACCGGCTCTTCCTCTCCTTTGCCTCCAGAGTCCATCTCCGCTACAGAGTGCCCGGACGGTCTATCCTTGTCCAAGGATTGATCGCTGTGGCCATGGTTACAATCGGTTCCTTCGAACAGTCATTGATCTACCTAGGTTTCGCCTTGGGAATCTTCCCCTGGCTGGCCGTGGCCGGCCTGTTTATCGCCCGTAAACAGAAAATCGGTGAAGAATCCGCGGTTAAAGTTTGGGGTTTTCCGGTCATCCCCTTGTTCTTTCTTTTTTGCAGCTTGATCTTGATGGTATTCAATTATGTGAATCGGCCGCTGGAATCTTCAGCCGCTGTTTTGACAGTCTTGCTCGGCGTTCCGTTCTACATCCTCTGGATCAAAGGACAAAAAAAGAAGATCTAAAGGAATAAACGAAACTCGATTTGACATGTGTTGTCAATTCATATTGATCTCAATCCATCTATCTACATTAACATGGGTCTGCGATGTCTGTGTATTCGTTAACTATTCTTTAAGCCGCACAACATAATTTCCATTGTTAATTGCAGAATGGCGTGAAATATTACATTTCACGACATCCTGACTTATCCTGAATTAAATAAATGGATGTCGCTAATTATATACATTATGGTCCATTTTCTTACCCAAATCCTTGAACGAACTGGATTCATAAAGCCGAAAGCCCTCCTGCGCCTCAGGCTGTCAAGCAGGACTTCTTGATAGCCTCTGAATTTGGTGAGAGTATTTCAGAGAGTATGCGCAGTTATTTTTTGTTGGTTTGTGTGGCCGGATCTATCCAATTGCGGATTGTTTTGCAATTTTCCTTGTATGCTATCAATTTCTTGGCAATTGACCTTGCCTTAAAAACCGTGATAATCTCATTAGTGGATGTCAGCGGACAGAAACTGTCAAAATTCCACCATTATGAAGCCATTTATCGAAGGAAATAATTATGATTGAGATGTTGGCATATATGATTTGTGCGGCTATTTGGCTCGGAATTATCTTTCGATGGCTAATTCCGGTGATCAAAAAACGGATTGTTTATGAGATTTACGCAGCATGTGGAGTAGGGATTATGTTTTCGCTGATTATATTAGGACATTTGATAAGCAAGAGAGGTAATATTCTTCCTTTGGTTTGCGTAGGCTATGCCTTTTACATCCCTGCCGCTGTGTTTGTTATTTCTTCACACATTAGTCTTAAGCACAAGGGAAAACCAGAGTCTGGTTGGGAGCATACAACTCAGTTTATCGAAAGCAGTATATATCGAATTGTACGACATCCGCTTTATTTGGGGAGTGCACTCTTTACCATAGGGATAATCTTACTCATCCAATCCATGCCTTCAACGATATTTGGATTAGTAGCGATATTTTGCTTTTGGACAGCGGCTAAAAAAGAAGACGAATTCAACATAAAGAAATTCGGAGGCAGCTATATGAAATATATGAAAAAAGTTCCCATGTGGAATTTCTTGAGGGTATTAAAAAAAATAAAAAAGGATTTTTGAGATGCGAAGTATAAATGAGAAATAGAATTTGATTAGGGATTTGGAAATGAAGAAAAACCTTTTTCTTTCAACACTAATATTGTTATATTTTTCATCAGTATTTGCCCTCTCGAGCAAGGTAAAAAATCATATAATTATCGACACAGATGCAGCGGCTGATGATCTACGTGCAATTTGTTTATTATTAGCTTCTGATGAAATTGAAGTAACCGCAATGACAACATCTGATGGTGTTTTGGATCCAGAAAAAGGATTAAAAAAAGTAAGAGCTTTACTTAAAAGTTTCGGTCACGAAGGTATCCCCACAGCTTCTGGCGAAATCTTCCAATCAAATCCACCACCATGGAGAAGATTTAACCAGAATTTAAATTGGGGAGATGAAAGTCTTATTAAAACGAATGGTAAAAAAAATGCTTCTGATTTGATCATTTCTTCGATTGAAACAGAAGAGAAACCTGTAACAGTAATCTGTTTAGGCTCATTGACTAATCTTGCAGATGTTCTTCGAATTAAACCGGAAATAAAAGAAGATGTAGAAAGAATTGTTTGGTATAACGATAATATTCATCCAAATTCAGGGACAAATTATGAATTTGACAAAAAAGCAGCTGATTATATTTTGGGTGAGGATATAACAGTACATGTTGTGAACAATTTAAATG
>Ga0209636_10005551_pt1 | contig 12872 bp, 8 predicted proteins | sample DeeMarSWOR152_54_FD_187464 | JGI IMG/M metagenome (GOLD analysis project Ga0209636, IMG submission 187464) | Marine sediment microbial communities from White Oak River estuary, North Carolina - WOR-1-52-54 (SPAdes) (version 2) | ecosystem: Environmental > Aquatic > Marine > Intertidal zone >...
GGCTATACCCAATATAATAAGGACTACTGTGATAGGGCGATTGGTCTTGGCCATGAAATGGTATCTTTACCCTTTATGGCGAAAAATGAAGGTTCAAAATAGGTATCTGTAACGGGGTTCCGAAGCACTGAATAAAGATCACCCGGAGGACTCGTTGTCTTTGATATAGACGTTCATAGGTTCAAAGTTCACCGTTCAGGGTTACCTTTCTTTCGTTGACCTTGCTCGTAAGCCAGCCGGTACTTGACCTTCGAACCCCCAACCCTGAACCTTGAACCATGAACCTTGAACCGCTAACCTCTGAACCCTGAACCCGTGAACGGTTACTCTTTGGGAGAGTCTTTTTCCTTTGAAGATTCCTTTTCCTCCAAAGAAGTGTCTTCTTCTAAAGATGCCTTTTCCTCTGTAGATGCGGCTTCTTCTACCAAGGATTCTGTGTCCTCAGCGGTAGACTCTGTTTTTTCCGTGGATGCTTCTTGTGCTGGCGTGTCATCAGATCCGACTCCTGGTGATTCTTCCTTGTCTGTAATTTCTTCTCCTTTCTGTGGGGGGAGATTGGCATGCGCTTCTTCCATCTTCTCTTTAATGAGCATCCCAAGCGTGGAAGGGGTCTCTTTCACGCTGTCCTTGTAATTGTCATAAATATCTCTGAATTCCTTGTCTTGGAGTTTTCGTATGGAGAGGCCGATTTTCTTGTCCTGTTTGGAAACATGCACGACGAGGGCCTGAATAACATCGTCGATCTGGAATTTGCCGAGGGAAGACTTAGTCTTACTCTTGCTAATCTCCGAAGAGTGAATAAGACCCTCTATTCCCTCTTCTAGCTCAACAAATATACCAAAATCCGTGATATTGGTAACCCTTCCGGTCACCTTGGTTCCCACCTTGTATTTTTCGGGGATGTCCTCCCAGGGGTCCTTGGTTAGTTGTTTTATACCCAGCGAGAAACGCTCATTCTCCTTGGATATGGACAGCACCTTTGCCTGGACCTCGTCCCCCTTCTTATAGAGTTCACCAGGATGCTTAATTTTCTTGGTCCATGAGATATCAGAAATGTGAACGAGGCCATCGATGTCCTCATCTATGCCGATAAATATCCCAAAATCGGTAATGTTTTTTATGCGACCTTCAATAATGGTGCCCACGGGATATTTTTCCGCAATGAGATCCCAGGGATTCGGTTTGACCTGTTTCATCCCCAGTGAGACTCTCTTGTTTTCAGTATCCAGATTCAGCACCACTGCCTCAACCTCCTCCCCAACGCTCACCAGCTGGGAAGGGTGTTTGACCTTCTTCGTCCAGGACATCTCTGAGATATGGATCAAGCCTTCTATGCCTTCTTCTATCTCTACAAATGCACCATAATCGGTAAGGTTGACTACACGGCCGGTGACCTTTGTGTTTGCGGGGAACCTGGTGTTTGCATCGATCCAGGGATCGGATTTGAGTTGCTTGAGACCAAGAGAGACTCTCTCTCGCTCCCTGTCAAAGTTAATGACCTTAACGGTTATTTCGTCTCCGATCTTGTACATTGAAGAGGGATGAGCAACTCTGCCCCAGGACATATCCGTAATGTGGAGGAGCCCATCGAGGCCGCCAAGATCTATAAAGAGACCATAGTCGGTAATATTCTTGACCGTTCCGGTGAAGATGGAGCCTTCCTCGATAAGGGCAAGCGTCTTGGCTTTCTGTTTCATCCTCCCGGCTTCAAGAATGGCCCTTCGAGAGATAATGATATTATTCCGCTTTTTGTTATACTTGAGGATTTTCAGGTCCAGTACCCGGCCTACCAGGGGGTCAAGGTTCCTGATGGGGTGAAGATCAATCTGGGAGCCGGGTAGAAATGCAGGAAGGCCGACATCTACAGACAGACCTCCTTTGACTTTGGAGATTACCTTTCCCTGAATGGTGCCATTACTATTGTAAACATCCCGGATATGATCCCATACCTTTATCTTCTTGGCCCGTTCCATGGAAAGCATTACACGACCATCCTCGTTCTCTTTTCTCTCTAAAACGACATCGACCTTATCTCCTATTTTGGCTGTTATGTTTCCATCTGAGTCTTTGAACTCGTTAATGGGGATTCCGCCTTCCGATTTATAACCGATGTCCACCAACACAAGCTCTTCCTCGATCTTGATAATCTCTCCTGTGATGAGCTCGCCCTCGTGGATTTGCTTCAGGCTCCCTTCGTACATCTCTTCCATGCTCATTTCTGGAGATTCTTTTTTCACGGCGCTCACATCATCAGGAGTATCGGCCTTTTTTTCATCCGCGTTTTCTGTGTCCAGTCTGGTGTCTTTCTCAGTTGTGTCTTTGGTCTCTTCTCTTATTTCTTCTGTTGGTTCACCCATTAACTTCTATCCCCCTCATAAGAATTTATTTAACAGGAAACATAAATTGTCTCTATAACAGAAGAATTAGCAAAATTCAACCTCTTATTTGTCTAAGGCGTGTTTTTGTTCCCTGATCCCTCCATCCTGAGGAAATGACATATCACAGGCTGCTGAATGTTGACTCGATTTTGTCACAGTTTTCGCGCGCAGACAAGTCAGGAAAAAACGACGTCCTCCGACTCGGCCGAGCTTGTCGCGGGCCGCCAGTTACTCCACAGAAGGCATCATTTCCTTCAAAAAGTGATCAATTGTCCTCGAACACCGAGACTGTTACCTCTAGGAGATATCGCTTTTGAAAACCGCCATGATCTCCTTCAAGCCTGAATGATTGCTCAATATTATGCATGCCAACAGTCTTCGAGGACACTAAGGCCTCGAGGATCGTACCCTGGTGGTTTTCTTATGAGAGGGGTTAGGATTGTTGGTAGGGGTAAGTGAGAAAAGATAGGTGGTGAAAGGCGTGAAATTGCCTCTGCTCATCATATTTGGCTTTGGTGGGAAGGGGGGGTTGACAAGCAGAATCGCCATATTTTATCATATTTGAAAAAGTAATTTCATATATGAAAAAAAATTTTAAAAATCAACGGGCACCTGCTTTGGCCAGGGGACTAAAGGTCCTCGAATTGTTGGCTCAAGATGAATCTGAGCTCAGTCTCACCTCTATTGGTGAAAGACTGACTATCCCCACACCTTCTCTCTGGAGGATACTGTGCGTACTGCGGGATAGCGGGTATCTTCTCTTTGACGAAGACAGGAGAACGTATCGGCTCAGTTTCAAATTTCTCTACCTTGGTAATGTGCTGCTGAACGGAATGGGTTTCCGTTCTCAGGCAAGGGGATACTTGAAACAGGTTGTGGAACTAACAGGTGAAACTGCCGAACTTTCGGCCCGGGTGAAGGATCAGCTCGTGCTCATCGATCAGGTCGAAGGCCCCGAGGCAGTAAGACTGTTTTCAAGCATCGGTAGTGCTTATCCCTATTTCCACGCAACAGCCCCAGGCAAGGTCTACCTGGCCCATATGAGCGGAGAAAAACTCAAACGGGTAATGGATCGGATGGGCTTGCCTAGGATCACTCACCATACGATTGCAAGTTTTACAGCGTTAGAAAAGGAATTGAAATCGGTCAAGAAAAGGGGATACAGCTTTGATCATCAGGAAATGAGGATCGGTGTTTCCAGAGTTGCAGCGCCTGTCTATGATCAGAGGGGTAACGTAATAGCCTGTCTTGGGTGTGCAGGTCCATCCTTTCGGGTTACCACCAAAAACCATGAGAAGATCGGAAGGTGGACTAGGCACTTGGCTGAGCTATTGAGCGCAGAGTTAAGCGAGCAGGCCGGTACGAGATGGTAGATCTTGAAAGGTTTCTCATTTCTCACCCCAGTTAAATAGGCTTTGCCCCGATGGAATAAGCTATGCCCCAGCTGAATAGAGAAAAGGATTCAACGGGGTAAACATTTGATAGGGCAAGCATTTAACAGGGCAGAGTTGGTCAAATTCACCCGGCACCGCACCATCTAACCTGCGAAACAAAACATGGTGCATCTCGGTAAGGCGGAATGGTTTCTGGTAGTAATCAAATCCAGAACTGAATAGCAAGGGGGGTAGGCAAAACTGAGCTTCTATGACCGATAATTTTTCGGGAGGATGAACATAATGGATTTTTCTCTTACCAAGGAGCAGAGGGATATCAAAAGAGCTGCAGCAAAATTTGCTCGGGGTGAATTCCAGCCGGAGTTGGCCCAGGAGTGTGAATATAACCAGCGGTTTCCGAGGGAACTTTATAAAAAGGCTGGTGAGCTGGGCTTTATTGGTATTGATTACCCTCAGGAAGTCGGCGGTGGGAACCTCGGTGTCATGGAAAATGTCCTCATCATAGAGGAGTTTTGCAAGGCAGATTCAGGCATCGGTATGGCACTGCATCTCGCTTTCTTGCCCGCAAAGATCGTGAGAATGTTCGGCACTGCCGAGCAGCGTCAGAAATTCCTGGCCCCCTTGGTGAGAGGTGCCTGGGTCTCTGCTGTCTCCTTCACCGAGCCGGATCATGGCAGTGATCTTACCCATATGGCTACCACCCTGGCGGAAGAGGAGGATGGATTTGTTCTTAATGGCACCAAGGTATTTACCACCAACGGTACCTATGCTGATTTCTTTATTGTTCTGGCACAAGAGGATGAGGATGCACCTCCAGGAAAGGGTATGACTACGATTTTCGTTGAGCGGGATCCATCCTCTTGGATCGGGGGCGAGATGAAGATAAACGAAATCCCAAACAAGATGGGATTGAAGATGACCTCCAGCGGGGAACTGGTGTTTCAGGACCTCAAGGTTCCCAAGGGAAACATCTTGGGGAAGAGGGGGCGGGGCCTCATAAATGTGCTTGAATTTCTGGATGAAAGCCGGATCGAAATAGGCGCCCAGGCCCTGGGAAATTGCGAAGGGGCGTTTCTGAAGGCCCTGAACCATGCGAGAGAAAGAGTGCAGTTTAATAGGCCCATTATTAACTTCCAGGCCATAGGCCACAAGCTGGCACGGATGTGGAGCCAGATCCAATCCATTAAGCTGGTTACCTACTATGGCGCGTGGCTGTGTGACCAGAAATCTAGGAAAATGTCCAAAACTGTGCCCCTTTTCACCTCCTTGGTAAAACATCACGTGCCTGAAACTGCCAAGATGGTCATTGATGAAACGATTACCGTATTTGGAGGGTATGGGTACTTCATGGATCAGGAGGTGGAAAGGAGATACCGGGACAATCGCATTGTGGAAATCTACGAAGGCACCGTGGAGGTTCAGTTGAACAATATGGTTCGCATTCTGAAGAGGCTAAATCTCGATTTTATCGGCTCCTCTCTTCTCTGAATGTACCGGTCCCCAGCGAGCGCTTATTCAACGTGGGGAACCGATTGTCCTATGCGTGAGTGCACTGGTGTCTATTACTATCTTAGAAGACTCCTTGCAATAATTGTCTTTTCCATCTCCTTGGTCCCCTCGTAAATATCCAGGACCTTGGCTGCTCGGTAGAGGCGATTTACCTTGTACTCGTCAATGTAACCGTATCCACCGTGCATCTGAACGGCCTCATCGGCGCACAAAAGGGCCACCTCGGCGGAAAACCATTTTGCCATGGCAATCAGGGCCGGATCGACCTTTCCCTGATCCACAGACCAGGCGGCCTCGTAATAGATATTTCTGGCCGCTCTGATCCTGGTGGCCATCTCGGCGATTTTGAATTGTGTCACCTGAAAAGAGGCCAGAGGTGCGCCAAACTGGCGGCGTTCTTTGGTGTGGCGGATCGACTCCTCCAGTGCGCCGCGGGCCAGCCCGACCGCTTGTGCGCAGATATGAAGTCTTGTCCGGTCAAAGAAGGCCATTAATTGGTAGAATCCTGCACCTTCGTCCCCCACCAAGTTGGTACAGGGCACGCGGACATTGTTAAGGGAAATCTCCGCCGTATCCGATGCCCGAATGCCCATCTTGCCATGGATCTTTTTGGCCTTGAACCCTGGTGCGTCTGTTGGAACCAGGATGAAGCTGTGGCGCTTATGGCGGGAAGGATTCTGTGGGTCTGTTCTGCAAAAGACCAGGATATATGTGGCGAGATTACCGTTGGTGGTAAACATCTTGCTCCCGTTCATTACCCATTCATCGCCGTCTCTAACTGCCGCGGTGGTGGCACTGGTTACATCAGAGCCCGCATCAGGTTCTGTTATGGCAGTAGCTATCATGGCCTTTCCTGAAAGGAGCTGGGGAAGTACCAGTTGTTTCTGGTCTTCAGAACCGAAGAGAAGCAGGAGCTCGGAGCCAAAGGTGCAGGAGATAATAGCCTGGCCGATCCCTGGATCTACCGCCCAGAATTCCTCTGTGATAAGGCAGTGTTCCAGGAAGCCCATGCCCGCACCGTTATACGACTGGTCTATAAAAACGCCAACAAAACCCAGTTTACAGGCCCTTCTCCATAAATCCTGATCGAAGGTTTCCTCGCGGTCAAATTCAAGCGCGCGGTCAGGAAACTCTCCCGAGGCAAATTTCCTGGCAGCCCTTACGATATCCCGTTGTTCTTTACTCAGTGTAAAATCCACGATCTGCCCTCCTTAAAGATCAATGCATTCTAACGGTTTACTTAGTAACAAATTAGTATCATTCAATGACTCACAGTGCTTCCGAGGGATAAACTCCACCTCTGTGGCCACGGGAAAACCTCGTGGTATTTCTTAGGAGATATCGCCTTTCACAAACAGCCATGACACCTCGAGACCCTGATTGATCATCCTCAATTATTCACGCAAACGCCATTGAACGATACTAACAAGCCACATGGGTAAGCGTTCACAGGTTCGGGGTTCACCGTTCAGGGTTAGTGAAGGTTAACAAAAGAAAAGCAACCCTGAACCTGTGAGCGGTCACGATATTTGCCATTTGCTATTTTTGTCTGTGAAAAAACGCAGTGTTACCAAGGAAACCTTCTAAGAGTACTTACTGTGAGCCCCTTCATGGCTGAAACCCTACCTATTTTTTCGCAAATTTTTCGGTCAACAGAGGCAGCACCTTCAACAGATCGTCTACAATTCCATAGTGGGCAATAGCAAAGATAGGCGCCATGGGGTCTTTGTTCACGGCAATAATGGTATCCGCATTTTTCATGCCAGCCTGATGCTGATATGCCCCGCTGATGCCCAGTGCGATATATACCTTCGGCCTGACGGTCTTTCCGGATGTTCCGACCTGCCTACTTTTAGGAAGCCATTCCTCGTCAGCAACCGGCCGGGAACAGGACAGGGTAGCTCCAATTGCATCGGCGAATTCTTGGGCGAGAGGGATGTTCTCCGGTTTTCCTATGCCTCGCCCGATGGAGACCAAGATATCAGCAGCCGCGATATCCACGTCCGCAAGCTCAGCTTCAACGTAGCCCAGGAATTTCCGCCCCCTCAAATTCGTCCAGTCAGGCGCGGGAATAGTTTCCACATCACCGGATTTCCCCTGTTCAACCTCCGCCTCAAAGGAGCCGGTTCTCAGACTGATCAGATAATGATCAGAGGGTTTCATGGCCAACTGGGCGTTGATCTTTCCGCCATAAATCTGTCTGAGAACCCCCAGTCTTCCCTCCTCCAGGCTCAGCTCTGCACAATCAGTCACCAGCGGCAGAGACAGGCGGGCTGCCATTGCAGGGGCCAGGTCCATGCCTATGGCTGTATGGCCGATCAAGGTCAACAGGGGTTTCCGCTCCCTGAAGACCGTTTCCATAGCCATAAGATACTGGTCAGCATTGTAATGAGCGAGTTCTGGGTCTTCCATCACCAGGACCTTATCGCATGCGCCTTTGAGTTTCCCTGAGAGACTAGATGTCTCATGCCCTAAGAGGAGAGCCGCAGTTGTAAGGTCATTTTCTCTGCCCAACGTGTTGGCTGCGGCGAGCATTTCAAGGGTAATATCTCTCAGCTCTCCCTGTCGATGTTCCGCAAGTACCAGAATTTCATCCATTTATATCACCCCCCCCTTATCACGGATAATTTGAGCTGTCTTTTCACTGATTTCATCAAGGCTTCCAGTAAGGATCTCAGCGCCTTCTCCAACCGGAGGGAGAGACAGTTTCTGCGAGGCCACGCTCGAACCCTGTGGCCCAATTTCCGCTTCAGACAGTCCGAGTTCTTCTGAATTGGTTTCTTTGATCTCAATTCTACGGACCTTCTGGATACCCATGATAGATACATACCGCGGGTTATTGATTCCTGTTTGGATCGTAAGGGCTGCTGGCAGCGGCATTTCTAATAGTTCCTGGGTATTGGACTCCAATTCCCGATGGACGGTAATCGCGCTCTCACGGATCTCAACTTTGACCACCAGAGAGGCGTAAGGGATGCCCAGCAATTCCGCAAGCGTGAGACCTACCTGAGCCCAGCCGTCATCGGAACCTTGAGCCCCGGTGAGAAGGAGGTCAAAGGGCACATCCCGAATGGCACGGTACAAACCCCGCGCGATGCCAGCTGCGTCGGAAAGCTCGAAGCGTTCTTCATCGATGCGGATGGCTTCGTCCGCTCCCATAGCCAGGGCCGTTCTTAAGACATCCTCACAGTCCTCGTCTCCAAGGGTGACCACGGTCACCTTTCCGCCATGGGCTTCCTTTATTCGGACCGCTTCTTCAACGGCGTAGTTGTCCCATTCATTGATATCAAACTCCAGGTCTTCCTTGAGAATCCCCGTCCCTTCCTTATTGATCTCAAGTTCGGCGTCAATGACCTCAGGGACCTGTTTTACGCATACCACAATATTCATAGCTTTCACCTCCTAACCCGGACTTGCCGGAAAAATAAGAATTTTGAGCACGAAGAGCTTCCGGGCGACATACTGTGACGACCACAGTGTATTACAGCAATGTCACGCCGGGACGGCCTCAGGTGAATCTGGCGGGGCCAGTGCCATTGCCACAAATTCATTTAGATCCATTACCTGTAAGGCCTCCTCCAAACCAGCAGTTTTGCGGGCATCTTCCAACATGATAAGGCACAAGGGGCAGGCAGTGATAAGGATCTTCGCCCCGGTGGCCTCTGCCTCTCTGATTCGGATTTCGGCCATCTTAACATCCGCATCCAGATCTTCCTGCCATACCCTGTCTCCGCCACCGCCGCAGCACAGGCTGTCGGCCCTGTTATGGGCCATTTCTACCAGCGTAACTCCGGGGATAGCGGTAATGACCTCTCGCGGGGCATCAAAAACCTGGTTGTGACGACCCAGGTAGCAGGGGTCATGATAGGTAACTGTTGCGTGAAGCGGGTTTTCAAACCTGAGAGAGCCTGCTCTGAGCAACTCTCTTAACAGTTGGGTGTAGTGGCGAACCTGGAAGTCCACCTGTTCCTCAGGGGGCCTGAGCGCCTGAAATGCCGGGTATTCATTCTGAAGCGTGTTGAAGCAATGGGGCGATGAAGTCACCACCTCACGGATGCTGTACTGGTCGAAAAGTGCAAGACAGTCCTCCATCTGTTTTTCGAAGAGCCCATCCTCTCCGGCACGGCGGGCGATGTCGCCGCAGCAGGGCTCCTTATTGCCTAGGGTACCAAAAGGGATTTGGGCATGCTGTAAGATCCACGCAAATGAGCGGGCCACTTTCTGTGCCCGGATATCCATAGAGGTCGTGCAGCCCACGAAATAACATAAGCCCTCTGCCCTCTCAGCCATACTGATGTCCGGTATCTCCAGATCCTGCGACCATTGCGCACGCTTTTTCTTGGTAGCCTCCCAGGGATTATTGTATTTATAAAGGTTTTTCAAGGTTTGGGTCAAAAGTGCCGGCACTTGGATGCCCTGTTCGATGACTTTGCTCCTTGCATTACGCACGGCATCCTGCGTTGCCACATATACCGGGCATACCTCAAGGCAGGCCCGACAGGTGGTACAATGCCAGATTCTCTCGGCGGTAAACCCAGGCTCGGAGGTGTGTCTGCGGTTACTCCAGCGGGCAAACCAGGTGTAGTGGTTCAGGGGATGATACTGTCTCAGAAGATTTTCCCTGGCCCAGACGATAAAGTCTCTGGGTGCAAACGGTTCCCCAGCTCCGGTTGAAGGGCACACCTCCACACACCGGCCACAACGGGTACACGCATCGAAAAAGATCATATCCCGGTAGGAAAAGACCTCGTCATCCGGGGCTCGCGTCTCCACCGGGATTGCCTGAAGCGGTTGGTTCTCCAGGTAAATGCTGGCAGGTGCGGCCAGTATATGAAAAAGCTTACAGTAGGGGATAAACGCGATGAAACCAAGGCTCAAAAGGGCATGTGCCCACCAAAGGTAAGGATAGGCGGAGAGGGCGCCCTGAGGCTGGGCCCAGAGAAGACTCACCCAATGACCGAAAAATGACCACCGACCCCACTCCGGTCTTTGGGCGGCGAGACGGAGCCCCTCGACTGCGAATCCTGAAAGAACAACCAGGAGAAGTAAAACCACCACGGCGAGGTCTTCAAATCGCCTTTCGAGCCGAGGTACACGCTGGAGATATCGGCGGATGAGCGACCAGATGAGACCCGCCGTTAGCATCAGTCCCAGAATCTCAAGGCCGGTTGAGTACCAGATATAGAAGCGTCCTTTCAGAAAGTGATAGACCCAGTAGTCTGCAGAAATCAGCACAGTTCCCACAAAGAGGCCCAAGAAGCCCCACAGAATGAGCAGATGCATGGTCCCGGCAGCGACATCTCCTCTGAAAATCCGCCGGCCCAATAAGGCATCCAGAAACAGATTGGAGATCCCGTGCCACGAAATTGGTAGCGTTTGACGCCTGATACCTCTTACCCATACAGATACATGGGTAAAGAGCCCAAACAGAAATACCACCACAGCCAGTGCTGCCAGAAGGTAAAAAAGCCAGACCGGTTCGATATGCCAGTACGAGGTGCGAAAAGGGGTCATGATAAATGCATTACCTCAAAATGCCCTTGGTAAAGATCTCAACGAATGCGTTTGCCAATTGGTCCAATGAGACACGCCCATCCTTGTGGTACCACTTAATAGTATAATGGACCATGCCGAAAAAGGCAAAAGTGGCAATTACTGGGTCGATCTGTTTGATTTTATCCTGGCCGAAAAGTTCCTCTAAAATCGACTTAATCAGTCGAACGTATTGTCTTTGCTTCCCCACCAGGATGGAGCGGTACTCCTCGTTGAGAGAATTCATCTCATTGATGAGCAAGATGAGTCTCTCCTGATCTCCTGCATAGTAGTGGGTATAGAAGCCAAGAACCCTATTTAACCTGTCTTCGGGCAAAAGATCCATAGAGGAAATCTCTTCCAGCACCGCCAAGACATCATCTATAGCATCGTTCATTAGTGTGAAAAGAATCTCTTGTTTGCTGGTAAAATAGTGATAAAGGGAGGACTGGTTCATGCCCAGCTCACGAGCAATCTCCCGCATTGAGGTAGAATGATAGCCCCTGTAAGCAAAGAGATGCGCGATAACCCGGTAGATCTCTTTGGTCCTTTTTGGGTTTTGTGGCTTCGGCATATTTGCCCCTGACAATTTTCAAACGAACGTTTGATTCAAAATATCATTGTTATTATTTTTTGTCAACTATTATGTGCACCCCTTTCACCTTTGTTTGCGGGCTGTTGCCCGAAGGGGAATCCCTTTGAGCGGTCATCAAAACATTTTTGCGAACAAATCTTAACGAATCCCGCCGAATAGGGGGACGGAGTCCCACTTCCCTTTGGCAGTGGACTCCAGGCTGTGTCTATGGTAATTTGACTAAGTTTGTCAGTCTGAAACATGGCTACAGGGATATCGTTCGAGGCAGATTTTGGCCTGAGGAGATGGTTTCGAAATCATCTGGGTATTCTGTGAGGTAATGACGTATGATAGAGGCAAGAAACGAAGTAACCGTTCATGGGTTCAGAGTTCACCGTTCAGGGTTCACAGGTTCAGAATTCTGGGTTAGTGAAGGTTAACAAAAAAGAGCAACCCTGAACCTGGGAACGTCTAAGAAAAAAGGAGAAAGGGATGGAGCGAACGGTACTAGGGAAAACAGGTATTGAAGTCAAGAGGCTTGGTTTTGGAGGAATCCCAATTCAGAGGGTCGGGGAGACCCAGGCGGTTGAAACGGTTTTACATGCGGTGGAACAGGGGGTGGATTTTATCGATACAGCCAGGCTCTATACCACGAGCGAGCGGCGAATCGGCAAGGCCTTGCAGCAAACAAGCAAAAGAGTCATTGTGGCCTCAAAGTCTCCCAGGAGATCATCGGACGGGATACGGGCAGATATCGAGGTAAGCTTGAGGGAGCTTCAAAGGGACTTTATTGATCTTTACCAATGCCATTTTGTCCAGGATGACCAGGACTATGAGCAAGTGATCTCCTTAAAGGGCGCCTTGCAAGGTTTGATTCGGGCTAAGGAAGAAGGGTTGATCGGTCATATGGGAGTCACGAGCCACAGCTTGGATCTTGTTGATCGCATCGTGGACGACGGCCTCTTCGAGACCATCATGGTCTGCTTTAGCTTTCTGGAGCCTTTGGCCAGAGAAAAGATCGTCCCAAAGGCGATTGAAAGGCAAATTGGAGTGATTGGCATGAAGCCTTTCTCCGGGGGAGTCATCGACAACGCCAAACTGGCTCTTAAGTATGTACTGTCACAGCCAGCGATCGTGGTCCTTGCTGGTGTGGAGCAGAAAGAGCTCTTTGATGTGAACTGGGAGGTCTATCAGGGGAGCTACGAGCTAGACGATGAGGAGGAAAGGGAGATCGCGGAAATCCGAAAGGCATATGAGAGAAGTTTCTGCAGGCGGTGCAATTACTGTCAGCCCTGCACTGAGGAAATCCCTATCCAGACGATTCTGGGCATCCGTTCTATGGTCAAGAGAACGGGGAAAATTATTTTGAGACAAAGGTGGTGTGCGGAGGCCATTGAGAAGGCTCGACACTGCGTAGAATGCGGTGACTGTATGACCCGATGCCCCTATCAACTTCCGATACCAGATCTAATAAAAGAAACCCTC
>Ga0209636_10005552_pt1 | contig 12871 bp, 12 predicted proteins | sample DeeMarSWOR152_54_FD_187464 | JGI IMG/M metagenome (GOLD analysis project Ga0209636, IMG submission 187464) | Marine sediment microbial communities from White Oak River estuary, North Carolina - WOR-1-52-54 (SPAdes) (version 2) | ecosystem: Environmental > Aquatic > Marine > Intertidal zone >...
GACTCCCACACCAGTAACACCCATTACTCCGACACCAGTAACACCAATAACTCCAACAGTTCCAGTTACCCCTCCAGTGACTACTGGAATGAATATCTATGCAGACCCCCAAGGGCGTTTCAGTATTCCTATTCCCGTAGATAGCACTACTGCGCAGACCACCGAGATAGGAGTGGTTTTAAATACTCCTGATGGAGCCGGTATTGTGGTAATGTATACTCAAGGAGAACAGTATGTCCAAGGTATGGTAGCACAGATTGAACCCAATCATCAGTTTCACGGTCAAAGTCAACTTCAAGCCGGAAACAGACAGGTTTTGGTTAAACTTTATTCTAAAGTTAATCCTCAGGATAATGTAAATTATGCTACCGTAGTAGTTACTTATCCTGGCACATCCTTTATGATAATCGTAACTGTTCCGGCAGATAAATATAATCAAACCCAGCCCTGGATACTGGAGATGATAAAAGGAGTATTCATAAGATAAAAATGCACCAGGGGACGGTTCTTTGGTGCATTTTTAAAATTTTTAATTTGTCAAAGAGCTGTCCCCTGGCAATCCTTTGACACAATTTTTTTGTCTTGACAGATAGGATAGTTTGGAGTATAAATAAATATAGAAAAATAAGATGAAAAAAATAGTATGAAAAAGAAGGAAAAATTGTAATGCCAAACTATGATTTTGAATGTCAGGAATGTCATAAAACCTTTGAAGTTCGGGCAACTATTAAAGAGATGGAAGAAGGCAAGATATCCTGTATAAAATGTAATAGTAAGAATATTAAAAGGATTTTTAATGGATTTGGATTTTGTAAAGGGGGAAACTCTTCCTCTACAACATCGAGTTCGAGTTCGTGTAGCACTTGTTCATCTGATAATTGTTCTACTTGTGGGATATAAAGAAGACAAAAAATTTTTGATAATAAAAGACTTAAAAAGGTAATAGTCTAAGCAAAAATAAGCTATTACCTTTTTAATTTTATAAAAATAAAAAATATTTTATGTAGTTTGCAGGAATTTGGGTTTAGTTTGGAGAATAATTATTTAGTTAGTTGGTTAATTGGTTACCTGGTTAGTTAGTTGATGAATTAATATTAAACCAGTTAACTAGTGAACCAGCTAACCAGCTAGCTAGTTTTATACATAGTACGAAAAAACCAAAATTTTTCATAACCAATAAAAAAAGGGAGGTAGGTAGATGTTAAAGAAAAGAAACTATGTTAGGATTGAGGTGTGGTTGTTTGTATTAATTTCTCTAATGATAATCTTTTCCGGAGTAAGTGTAGCACAAGAGTTAGCCCAGGAATCGGAATATCTACAAAAGGTTGCTCTATGTAAAGATGTTCTGGAAAAGAATCCTTTGCAAGAAACTAATTTTTTCTTCCCCCAGGATGAGAAAGTAGTTTCCTGGGTCAAGTTTTCTTATGATTCACCAGAAAAATTTGTTTTCAGGTGGGAATGGATTACCCCGCAGGGGAAACTATATCACCGTGGGGAAGTAGAGATGGAGGCTGGCAGTTATAGCAATTATCGAACTTGGTACTGGATCAAGATTAAGGATAGATATGCCTCTCGATTGCCCGGAGAGTGGAAGGTAAGAGTGTACATCAACGATATTTTTTTAGCGGAGAGGAGCTTTTTTATTGTGGGGTCTTTCTAAGATATTAACCCAATGAGCCGTAGTTTATAACTATTATTGGTGGTTTTGTAGAGATTGCTTCGGGTGGCACTCAATATTACTTGAGTGCCACCCTCACAGTGAATTAACTTTTGTGGAATAGGTTTTGTTTTACTACTATAATTTTTGAAAATACTCATATATTGTGAAAAGATTAGAAGTAAGAGAATTATATCATCTATGAAAAAAAATTTTAATCTATTATTGATAAATCCCTGGATTTTTGATTTTACAGCATACGATTTTTGGTCAAAACCTTTAGGGTTATTGTATATTGCCAGTATCTTAAGAGAGCAAGGTTATAAGATTAGTTATATTGATTGTATAGACCGTTATAATCAGGAAGTCTTAAAATTACAAAACAGAGAATATCCCCAGAAGGACGAATTTGGTCGGGGTTCTTTCTATAAAGAAGAGATTAAAAGACCTGAGATTTTAAAAAATATACCTCGTCGTTTTAGTAGATATGGAATTACTGAGGATATTTTTTTAAAGGAATTAGAAAAAGTTCCTCAGCCTCAGGCAGTATTGATTACCTCGATTATGACCTACTGGTATCCCGGGGTGTTCAGGGCGATAGAGGTAATCAGACAGGTTTTTCCCGGAGTTCCCATAATAATAGGAGGTGTCTATACTACTTTATGTTTCGAACACGCTCTTAAATTTTCGGGAGCTGACTATATAGTAAAAAGTAATAACCTGATAGATTTACTGCAAATATTAGAAGAATTTACCGGGAATAAAAATAACTATTCTAAGCATGAAAAAGGATTAAATTATCTACCCTATCCCGCCTGGGATTTGTATCCGAACCTTGATTATATCTGTATCTTATCCTCTCGGGGCTGTCCTTTCCGCTGCAATTATTGTGCTTCTTTTAGGATAAATCCACGTCTGGAGTTTAGAAATCCCATAAAAGTGGCTCAAGAGATAGAATACTGGCATAAGAGAAGAGGGGTAAAAGATTTTATATTTTACGATGATGCCCTTCTTATAAGTTCAGAGGATAATTTTCTGATAATATTAGATGAGTTGATTAATAGAAAAGTAGCCATCAGGATTCATACGCCCAATGGTATTCATGCCCGAATGATAAATGAAGAAACTGCTTATAAGATGTACCAGTCGGGTGTAGAGACTATAAGATTAGGTTTTGAGACAGTAGACCCCCTGGTCCAGTCGGAGACAGGAGGGAAGATAACTAATCTTGAATTTAAGAAGGCAGTAGATTATCTTTTAAAGGCAGGATTTAAATCTTCTCAAATTGGCGCCTATCTTTTAATTGGGATACCTGAACAGAATATCCAGGAAATTATAGATTCTTTCCAATTTGTGATGGATTGCGGGGCGCATCCTCGTTTAGCTAAATTTTCAGCCATTCCGGGTACAAGAATCTGGGATAAAGCCAGAACCTATTTTAAATTTAAAAAAGAGGTCGACCCTCTTTTTCATAATGATGCTCTTTTACCTTATTTATCACCCGATATCACTGTTAAGACCTATCAGCAGATAAAGTCAATAATGACAAAAACTTAAAAAGTATAAGTTGAAATGTGTTATAATTAAAAAGAACATATAATAATATATTCTAATATGATAATAGGGGGTGATTTTTAAAAGTAAGCTGTCCTAAGGCTGTAATAAGTAAGAAAGGGTAATAAGCAAAGGTGGACAAAAATAGTATACATAGATTAGTAAATGTTGATATTAATTAAAGCATTCAATATTATAAGGAGGCGAAAAGAATGGAGCTGTTAAAGGTCTCATCTAAGTCGAATCCGAAAGCAGTAGCAGGTGCCTTATCAGGAGTAATAAGGGAAGAAGGAAAAGCTGAATTGCAAGCAATAGGAGCAGGAGCAGTAAATCAGGCAGTTAAGGCAATTGCTATTGCTCGGGGCTTTACCGCAACCAGTGGAGTTGATTTAATCTGTATACCAGCTTTTGTAGATGTGGAGATTGAAGGTGAAGAGAGGACTGCCATTAAATTTTTAGTTATGCCTGGAAAAACTGGATAAATAAAAATTTAAACAAGAAAAGTTTAAAAACTAATAAAAAAGAGACAGGGGGTAAAAGTTATAATGGATAAGGGTAAAGAAAAAAAAGGAAAAGAAAAAGAAAAACCAGAAGTAAGTTTAGTTGAGAAGACGGAGAAAGCTCCGGTGGAAGAAGAGGTTAAGAAGGAAGAGAAAGTAGAAGTAAAAGAAGTAAAAAAAGAAGAAAAAGTGCCGGCTAAAGAAATTTTAGGTGAAGTCAATATCGTTCCTGAAGTAATAGCAACTATAATTAGTAGAACTGTTATAAGTATTGCTGGTGTAGCTGGATTAGCTACTCATGCCAAAGGGGGGATAGGTACTTTATTAGGGACAAAGGAGTTAGAAAAAGGAATAAAGGTTGACCTTAAAGAAAATAAAGAAGTTTCCACTACTATTTCAGTTATTTTAGAATATGGTTCTATTATAATTCAAGTAGCAAGGGAGATTCAGAAAAAAGTAAAAGAAGAGTTAGAAAATAAAACCGGACTCAAAGTTACTAGTGTAAATGTAAATATTCAAGGTGTGCATATAGAAGAAAAGAAGTAATAATAAAATAAAAATATTAATAAAATAGGCCTATTAGGTTTGGTGATTTCCTCAATAGGCCTATTCCCACAAAATTTCCCAATAATATAATTAAAAATATTATTATTTTACTTTCTCTTTTAACTCTTTACCTGCTTTAAAGAAAGGTACGCTCATAGCCTGTACAGAGATTTTTTCACCAGTACGTGGGTTTCTGGCCATTCGAGCAGCTCTTTTTCTCACGCCAAAAGTACCAAAACCTACTAATCTAACTGCATCACCCTCAGCTAAACAATCAGCAATATTTTCAAATACACATTCAACTACCTTTTTAGTTTCACGTTTGGTAAAACCGAGATCACTTGCTACTTTATCAATTAATTCGCCTTTATTCACTATTTACACCTCCTTTCATTCTGTGAAATAGCATAGTTAAATAAAAATTGCAAAAATATAAATAAAATATAGTTATTTATATAGTTATTACATAATATATATACGACAAGTATTTTAAAAATCCTTCTTTTTTTATATATTATTTTAAATTTTTTTAAAATTAATAGTATTTATAGATAATTTCTAGTAAAAAAGGATAATTTATAAACTAAAAAAACAGATTTATTGTTTTAAAATGGCTAATTGCAGTAATTATACAAGAATTTTATGTATATTTCAACTATTAATGCTTCAGAAAACTATTAAATATAAAAGTTTTTAGATTTTATTCTTGAAGCTAATCAGAGAATAAGTAATTGAGAAATGTATTATTTTATGATTCTATAATTTTAGAAATAGTTTTTGTTATTTTTTATGTTATAATAAATTAAAAATAGGTAGATACACGGAAGAGATAGGAGCCAGTAGTAAGTAGTCAGAATCCAAAAACCAGAAGGCAAATTAGTATCTCGTGTTATAGCGGATAGTATAGAGCGTGTAGCGTATAGGAATACAGTGATGAGTAATATGTAATTAGTGATTAATGTCAAGTTTAAGGTTACTGATTACTTATCACATGTTATACATTACAAAACTTACTGGCCCACTGGAAGATTTTACAAATTTTGAGTTTGAATTATGGTTTTTCACTTTAAGTTTTTAGTTTTAATGGTGTAGGGGCTCGATTCATCGAGCCCGCTGAAAAATTACCAGAACACCCAATCGGGTAAATCAGTCCTATACAGAAATATTTAAAATTTTATAAAACAGTAATTCTTACTAAATGTAATATATGCTATACGCTACCTGCTCTACGCTATACTAAATACGCAATACGATATACGATATACGAAAATAAAAAGGAGGTTTTTTAAAAATGTTAGAGAATGTATTGTTTCTAAAGAAAAGAAAGATTCTTGTTTGTATTTTTATTGCCTTAGTACTTTCCCTTTACCTGACTGCTGCAGGAGTTAATTTCGCTCAGAGTCCGGAAGAGATTGAGAAGATGAAAAGTATTCAAATTATTAATCCTCATCCTGCATTTTCCCTTAGGTTATGGTTGGATAAAGATAGAGGAGCAACCTTTGCTCCCGGGGAGAGGATTAAGATTTTCTTTCAAGTTTCACAGGATTCCTTCGTCCGGATTTATAGCTACGATAGTCAAGGCAGAGTAAAAATTATTTTCCCTAACCAGTATTCGCCCAATAATTTTGTAAGAGCGAGAGAAACTAAATCTATTGAAGGAATAATTGATCCTCGCTCCAGACCGGGGATTGAATATGTTCAGGGGTTTGCCACTACCAGGCCGATAAGGTTTAGCGAAAAGGAAGAGAATCTAATCTCTAAAGAATTTATGCCCGAAGTAAGCCCAGATTATAAAAAACATACCCAAACTATTAAAGGTATAATAGTATCTCTACCTCCTACCGTCTGGACTTCGAGTAATATATTGAGTTATACAGTAAGACCGATTACTCCTCCTACTACTTATGGTAGGATTGTTGCCACTTCCCATCCCCAAGGGGCTGAGTTATATCTGGATAATGTTTATCGGGGAACAACCCCCTTAAATTTAGACAGGATCACTTCAGGGCAACATTGGATTAAATTTGTAATGTCAGGTTATCAAGAGTGGAGCAGTTATATCTCAGTATCTCCTTCTCGAACCACAACGGTTTCTGCTGATTTGGTTCCCTATCCATCTTATAGTTCAATTTCCGTATATTCTGATCCGCAAGGGGTAAAGGTATATCTGGATAATACTTATAAAGGAGTGACTCCTCTATTTATAGAAAAAATTTCCCCAGGACAATATTGGGTGAAGTTAGTTAAATCTGGTTATCAAGACTGGGAGAAGAATATTACGGTTTCACCTGCACTGACCAGAACAATTTCTGCTAATTTAATTCCTTTACCTTATGGTTCAATCTCTATTTCTTGTAATCAGAGTGGGGCTAAGATATTTTTAGATGGTACTTATAAGAAGGCTTCTTCGACTAAACCAGTAGTATTAGAGGATGTAAAAGAAGGGTATCATGAGCTTACTATAATTAAAGATGGCTTTAGAACCTGGGTAGAAGATGTTTGGGTATATACCGACGAAACAATTTCTATCTATGTAACTATGACCAGATTATAAAAGTAAGTAATAGGATTGATTAAGATTAAAAGCAGATTAGATTTATTTCTAATCTGCTTTTAATTACAAATTACCGTTTTCTCGTTTTAAAATATAATTCCCTAATAATATTTATTTTTTAGGGGTAACTTTTTAATTTTTAATTGCCATAATTGTAAGTTTAAGAAAGAGGAGATAAACAAAGATGAGTGAAATTGATATAGTAATAATTGGAGGAGGTCCTGGCGGATATGTAGCAGCTATAAGAGCAGCTCATTTAGGATTAAAGATAGTCCTGGTAGAAAAAGATAAATTGGGAGGAGTCTGCCTGAATAAAGGTTGTATCCCCACTAAGACCCTGGTAAGCACAGCGGGAATTTTACATAGTATTAAGCGTGCTAATGAATTTGGCATCAAATTAGAAGATGTTTCTTTAGATTTTCCTAAAGTGATGACCAGAAAAGAGCAGATAACTCGGAGATTAACCTCTGGGGTAGAGCAGCTGATGAAGGCCAACCAGATCAGGGTAATTTACGGAGAAGGCAATATATTAGAGCCGGGGGTGGTAGAAATTATTAATACAGAAGGCCAGAAAGAGATTATAAAGACCAAAAATATTATAATTGCTACCGGTTCTTCGGTGATGAAGTTGCCTATTCCCGGTTTAGATGCGGAAGGGGTAATAACCAGTGATGAGGCCCTAACCCTGCAAAAATTGCCTGCTCAATTGTTGATTATTGGTGGGGGAGTAATAGGGATAGAGTTTGCCGGAATTTTCAATGCTTTTGGAGTTGAGGTAACCGTTGTAGAGATGCTTCCTCAAATCTTGCCGCCCATAGATGAAGAGATTTCCCAGCGACTCTCTCTTATCTTAAAAAGAAGAGGGATTAAGATTCTGACTAATTCCAAAGTGAAAGAGATAAAAAAGAAGGACCATAACTTAGAAGTTATTATCTCTACTCTCGAAGGAGAGAGCCTCAATTTAACTAACGAAAAAGTCCTCTTATCTGCAGGCAGGATTCCGGATTTTGGGAATATTAATACTAAAGGATTGGGAATAGAATTACAAGGGAAGGCAATCAAGGTAGATGAAAAGATGAGGACTAATATTCCCGGGATTTACGCCATTGGTGATGTCGTGGGAAAGATAATGTTAGCTCATGTGGCTTCTACCCAGGGTAAGGTGGCAGTAGAAAATATTGCCGGTTTAGAAAGGTCAATGGATTATCGAGCGGTGCCTAATTGTGTATTTTCTATGCCTGAGGTAGCCAGTGTAGGTTTAACCGAAAAAGAAGCTAGAGAAAAATACAGTCAGGTAAAAATTTCAAAATTCCCTTATATGGCTAATGGTAAAGCCCTGGGTATGGGCGAGACAGAAGGATTGGTAAAGATAGTGGCGGATGGAGATAGTTTTGAGATTTTAGGTCTTCATATTCTGGGAGCTCATGCTAGTGATTTAATTGCTGAAGGTACGCTGGCATTATCTATGGAGGCAACTGCGGAAGAAATCATAGATACCATTCATGCCCATCCCACCCTGGCAGAAATTATTGCCGAGGCAGCAGAGGGGATAACGGGAAAGCCTATCCATCTAGCCCGAGGATAATTTTCTAAGAGAAGATTTATTCTAAAGGCAGAGTTGGAGTTAATTTACCAGCAATGAATTATATTAAAAAAAATAAAAATAAAAAGAGAATCTATCTAGATATCAACCTCCAGATTATTTTCGGGATAACCCTGACTTATATTATGGGGGTTTCCATTATCACTCCTGCCTTTCCCAAGATGGTTAAGGAGCTGAATATATCGGCTAAAGATATTGGGCTTTTAATTACTGTTTTTTCCTTCCCCGGTATTTTACTAACCCCCCTTTTAGGGGTAATCGCCGATAGATGGGGCAGGAAGAAGATAATCATTCCCTCCCTGATGTTGTTTGGTATCGCAGGAGGGGCGTGTTTTTTTACTCGTGATTTTACACTATTACTGATATTGCGTTTAATTCAAGGGATAGGAGCGGCTCCCTTAGGCTCTTTAACTGTTACTATTATCGGAGATCTTTATTCTGGGAAAGAACTTGTAGCCGCAATGGGTTATAATTCAAGTGTTCGCAGTATTGGATCAGCAGGTTATCCGGCTATTGGAGGAGCTCTGGCAATGATAAGCTGGTACTACCCCTTTATCTTACCTGTAATAGCTGTTCCCATAGGATTTTTAGCACTTTCTCATCTAAAAACTCCTGAACCTAAAAATGAAGTGTACATTAGAGAACATCTGAATATCGTCAGGAGAAAACTAAGAAATCGCCAGGTGGTCAGACTGTTAGCTATTGGTATAATTTCCTTTATCATGCTAACCGGCTCATATATGACCTGTTTTCCCCTTTTGCTGGGTAATTCATTTAGCGCATCTCCCCTTATTATTGGTTTAATTATGGCCAGTGTATCACTTATTGCTGCTATTACCTCTTCTCAATTGGGTAAAATTACCAAACTCTTTTCAGAGAGAAACATTCTAAAAATATCTTTTATTCTTTATGCCCTGGCTTTATTAGTAATTCCATTCATCCCCCAACTGGGGCTATTTTTAATTCCTATCCTGATTTTTGGAATTGCTCATGGTATTAATGTTCCCGTGGTCCAGTCTATTTTAGCAGGATTGGCTCCTATGAAATATCGAGCTACCTTTATGTCAATAAGTGGAATGACTTTCCGGATCGGTCAGACTCTGGGACCACTTTTAATGGGAGTGGTTATAAGTGTCTGGGGAATAAGTGGAGCTTTTTATGCTGGTGCAGCATTATCAATAGTGATGTTTATAATAATACTTGGGTTATAATATAAAATGGTTATTTTCCAAAAAGCCAAAAATATTTTCAACAGGTTCTGTATATGGTACGTTGTAGATAATTTTATAGCAAATTATAACTTTTTGGTTATAATTATGTTGTAGGGGCACAATGAATTGTGCCCTCGCCATATTATTGCCTAATTTCTCCTGTGGGCACGATGCATCGTGCCCATACATTACTATTTTGTGCACTTTTTGGGTTACAATCATTATATCAATTAATAAAAAAATTATATGGTGGTTACTAAAAGAAGATTAATCGATGATTAATAAAACAAAAAGGAAGGAAATTCAATGAAAAAAATATTATTAGTTTTGGGAATAGTTATTGTAATATTCATTTTGTTTATTACCATTAGTAAAATTATCTTCGATAAAAAGGTTACAAAAGAGATAGACTTACTGATCAAAGATGGTAGTAAAGCCCAGTCCAAAACATTTAGCTTTAATGACCTTGAAGGATTGCCCGAGCCTGTTCAAAGATATTTCAAATATGCTCTAAGAAATGGGCAGGAACATATTAAATTTGTAAGGTTAAAACAGGTTGGTGAATTCAGGATGAAAGAGAATCAACCCTGGATGCCCATCAAGGCAGAACAATATTTTACTACAGAAGACCCGGCATTTATCTGGCGGGTTAAATTTACGATAGCGCCTTTTATATGGATTGAAGGCAGAGATATGTACTATCAAGGAAGAGGAAATATGCTTATCAAATTACTTTCCACTGTAACAGTTGCCGATGCAACTGGAAGTGAGATGGATGTTTCCTCATTAATAAGATTTTTAGCAGAAGCACCCTGGTTTCCCACTGCTTTACTTCCTAGCGATTATATTGAATGGAAAGAGATTGATTCTAATTCAGCGCAGGCAATTATCAAGGATAATGGATATACTGCCTTGGGGATTTTTACCTTTAATGAAAAAGGGGAAATTATTAAATTTGTAAGCAATGATAGATATATGGAGGTTGATGGGAAATATTTTAAAGAACAATGGGGAGGTTATTATAGAAACTACCAGGAAGTTAATGGGATGAAGATTCCCATAGAAGCTGAAGTGGAATGGAATTTATCTGATAGAGATTTGCAATATGCTAAACTCAAAATAACAGATATTCAATATAGTATCACTTCTAAATATTAAAAGTATTTTAAAGTCACATTATCTAACCAACTTAAGGAGGGGTAATGCAAATGAATAGAAATATAAATTTTTTGTTTTTCTTAAAATCATTAATTTTAGGTTTGATAATTGCTGTTCTTTTTTGTATTGATTTTTGGGGATTTTGTATTGATTTTCCATCAGCAGATGCATTTTTTCTGTTATTATTGATGGGATTCCTGCAGGCAGTGGTCCTTGGTTATCCTATTGTACGAACCAGTTGGAGTAGCTGGAGATTGATCGGCACAGTTTTTCTGGTCTATTTCGGAATAACTACTTTTATGACTCAGATAGAAACAGTAGTCTTTCTGCAATATTTGGTTAATATAGTACCGACAGAAGATACCTTTAAATTATTCTTTAATGGAGCAGTAACCGCTGCGATATTGGCTCCCAAGATAGTAGTAATTCATGGAAAATATTTCAGAACAGAAGAAGGAATAGAAGAAACCGCAAAAATAGTAATGAACACCAAACAATGGATAATAAAATTAGGTTTGGTAGCCATAATCTATGCCTTTATCTATATCCTCTTTGGGGCGTTAGTGTTTAAGCCTTTAGCCGGTGCTGCTTTTGATGAATTTTATGCCGGGCTGCAGATGCCCACCTGGATCATTCCCTTTCAACTGATAAGAGGAATCTTGTTTGCCTTTTTGGCCTTCCCGGTGATCTGTATGTTAAAAGGCAGTTATTGGGAAACTGGCTGGGTTGTATCATTGTTATATTCTGTTTTATTAGCTTCTCTGTTAATCCCACCTAACGAGTTTATGCCGGTGACTATTAGATTTGCTCATATGGTAGAACTATTTACTTCTATGTTTTTATTCGGGTGGATTGTAACTAAGCTCTTTTATCGCTACCGTTCTAGTTAAGTTAGCTGGTTGTTGAGCTCAATAATTTAATATTTTAAAAATTTATTAATTTTTAAAAAGTAGAAACGTATTAATTTTTCGTTTTTTAAAGGAGGCAAAGATTAATGATAAGAAAGAATGAATGGGAGGAATTCTTTGATGGTCATGCTCCTATATATATGGAAAACTGCTTTACAAAAAATACAATGAAAGAAGTTGATTTTATTCTTGATGAACTAAACCTTCCACCAGGTTGCAGTATCTTAGATATGGGCTGTGGGACTGGCCGTCATGCTGTTGAGTTGGCCAAACGTGGGTATCAAGTTACAGGTGTAGATATATCTTCGGGAATGTTGGCTGAAGCAAAGAAGGCAGCCCAAGAAGCGAAGGTTAAGATAGAATGGATACATTCTGATGCGACCCAATTTATTTCAGATAAATTGTTTGATGTAGCCCTCTGTCTATGTGAAGGTGCATTCAGTTTATTGTGTAAGGATGATGACCCCATTGAGCATGACTTGACCATTCTTCGAAATATCCATACTGCTCTTAAACCTGGGGCTTACTTTATTCTAACTGCACCCAATGGATTTGCCAAGATTAGACGGTTCACTCAAGCGGATGTAGAAAAAGATCTTTTTGACCCACTTACCATGACTGAAACTTGCCTGATGGACTGGGATACCCCTGAAGGTAAAAAAAGTGTTCGGACAAAAGAGCGTGGATATGTGCCAACAGAGCTAGTTATGCTTTTTCACCAGGCAGGATTCGAAGTGGTAAATATCTGGGGTGGGACTGCAGGTAATTGGAATCGGCAAAAAATTAACCTTGATGAGATAGAGATAATGGTTGTCGCTAAAAAGTCTACCAACATATCTTTGTAGGTGTGGGTATAAGCATAAAAAGCAGGCTAAGAAATGAATAAATCATTAAGATGTCAACTTACGTAAGAAACATAATAATCTAAAAGATAAAAAGATAAAAAGATAAAAAGAAGGATATACTGAGCATTATGGAATATATTTTAATTTTATTGGGTGTAATCTGTACTATTATAGGAATAATTGGCTGTATTTTTCCTACAATTCCCGGACCTCCCCTTAGTTATGCTGCCCTCATATTGCTCCAACTTTCTAAAGAAGAACCTGTTTTTAGTAAAAGTTTCTTAGTTAGGTTTGCTGTCTTAACTATTATAGTCTCCCTGATAGATTATTTTCTC
>Ga0209636_10005553_pt1 | contig 12871 bp, 14 predicted proteins | sample DeeMarSWOR152_54_FD_187464 | JGI IMG/M metagenome (GOLD analysis project Ga0209636, IMG submission 187464) | Marine sediment microbial communities from White Oak River estuary, North Carolina - WOR-1-52-54 (SPAdes) (version 2) | ecosystem: Environmental > Aquatic > Marine > Intertidal zone >...
TGATTCATTTTTTACTTACATCCTTTCCTCTAATCATCTGTATCCTAAATTATTATAAGTGAGTCATAATCACCTCAATGAGAGTTGATTTTTCTGATAGGTCTTATTAGTTCTTCATTCTTTATTTCATTGTCTAATTAGCTTCATTCATTCACTTGAGACTTTTATTTTTACGATTGCATAGAAGGAAAGAGGAGATCTGAGTATTTAGATCACAGGAGTATTTACATGCGTTATAATATATATTACTTAATTTATACCTTGATTTTTCATTTGATTACTCTCAAAGATAATTGAAAAAGGAAGATGAATTTCTTGTAAAATCACACAAGAGTTGAAACAAAGAAATCCGAGTCATTGCTATTACTGGTGCAGCAGGATACCTCGGTCAGAACTTAATTCATCATTTATTTGAATTTTCCTCTGACATTAATCATTTTGTAGCTCTAGATGTTCGTGATATTTCACCTCAACCAGGTATTCCTTTATCATGCCATGTGATTGATGTACGGAACGAGTTTTCTTCTGTTCTTGAAGAACATGGTGTTACGGATCTGATTCATCTGGCTTGGATTCTAAATCCTATTCATAATACAAAGAAAGCTTTTGATATCGACATAGGAGGGACGAAAAATGCATTGAAACAAGCTTATAAAGCCAATATTGATTATTTCCTTCATACTTCCTCTACTCTCGCTTACGGTGCTTATCTAGACAATCTTTATCCTTTAACAGAATCAAATCCTCTCCATGGAAATAAGAGCTTTCATTATTCCTATCATAAAGCTTTAGGCTATAAGCTTTAAGCTTTATGCTATTGATGAATTTAAAGAAAAATATCCTAGCAGTATGAAGATTGGTAAAATCTGTTCTGGAAATCACGCTTATTTAGAGCTCCTCCCTCGTATCTAGATCTTCTTGCCTATCCTTTTGTAGCTTCTAATACTAAGATTAAAATAAAAGGTTATTCACCAAAATTTTTCACAGAGGAGACTCTGCTGTCGTTTAAGAATAAGTAATTAATGGTCTATTTGGTTAAATGTCATCTGTTTCAAGAAATGCAATTGTTTTTGTAAATAATTCTTCTTTATATCGCTTGTTTGTCATGAGTGCATGTGGTGCTCCTTCTACATACCATATTTCCTTTATTCTAGAATTAATTGCATTATAAATTCTTTTTGCACTATTTTGGGAAACAGCTTCATCCTTAGTTCCTTGAATAATAAAAGTTGGGCATGTAACTTTGTTGAGTGATCTTTTCAGGCGTTTTAATCCTTCTAGAAAGACTAGTCCAATTGATGAAGGTATCCAATCGTAACCTACCCAATCACTGTCCAAAGGGACTCCAATGGAATGTTTTTTGGGAATTAAACCTTTGAGAATGGGTATTCGGATAATGATAGGAAAAAAGGTTATTTTTCTAATTCGAAGAGTGAATGGCACCGCCCATGTCACGACGGCGTTAATATCATTTCGTTCCGAAGCTAAAAGTAGCGCGAGTACTCCTCCCATAGAATGACCGACAATGAAAATCCGATCACAATCTTGCTGGAGTTTTTTCACCCCTTCACGAGCATCAGTCAGCCAATCAGAAAGTTTGACGTCTATAAGATCTTCTGGGCGCGTTCCAAATCCTGTCAGTGCTGGTAGCCAAATTGTGGTTCCTGTTTTTGAATGTAGTGTGTGAGCAAACTCTTTTAGATCCCATGTAGTCCCTCCACCTGCACCATGAAGTAGCAGGCATCCTGTGTTTGAACCTGAAATGAAAAGAGGGTCTGCTCCATCTAAATACTGTGTTTCCATTCTTATTTTCCCTTTCTTGATTTTCAATCAGGAGGATTAACCAGCTTTTCCAAGATCCAGTCACCAACAGGTTGATATCTATGGATGGCGGGATAAATCTTCATTCGTGATTCAAGCTTTGAAGATTCTATGATTTGAGGTATAACTTTAACGATTTTTTTTATTGTTTTACTGAAAGGGTAGACCATATGATCACATGGAAACTCTTGCTGAGAAAAATGAGGAATTTGAGTAATCTCTGATTCGGTAAAAAGTGCACTTTGAAGGGGAACTACTTTATCAAAGCTTCCAACAACGTTCAACCATGATATATTGGGATTTAAAGGAAGAGATGCATTCAAAGATGTAATTAAATGGCTTTTTGGGGTTAATTGGATAAATCCTAGCCCGAAATCTGCAGCTACAGGTTCTTGGTCGCTTTTAATAAAGCTATGAAGCAGTTTTACTGTTTCTTCAATTCGAGAAATATCTGTGGATCCAACGCCATGATTCGGGACCGTGAGTAAGACAATCCCTTGGATCATCCGTTCGATTTTCTGCAGTGGATATGGATGGTTAAAATGGGAGCTCGTAAATACGCGTGAAATAATTCCTCCCATACTATGTGATACAATTAGAACTCGTTGGTTTCGTTCCTTGTAAATAAAATCAACTGCTGTTAGTAGATCCTCATGGGCTAAAATTTGGATGTTCCCAGATATAGCGTTACTTAAATTTAATGCCCAGCAATCCATTTTGTTGTCAATGAAATAATTACCAAGAGAGTCGCTATAGGCAAACCAAACATCTGAACTAGATCCAAAACCATGGATCAATAATACTGGGAAACCAGTCGAATCAGGTGTCCTATGGTGAAGTTTTGCTAATCCTTGCTGTGTATCGATCTCATAGATAATTTGTGAAATAGAAATAATAAATCCCTCGGTTATTGAGTGATTGCTATTAAAATAAGAAAAAACTTTATCTTTTATGCAAGCATTTTAAATCGTGATTTTTTTTGAGCTAAATAATGAAATAATCCTTAGTTAAAGGTTAAATTGAATATTGAAAGCCATCTGGCGCTTAAGCAGGGCTTTCTGAGGAGTAGAGTTTGTAGAAATGTGATTTAAAGAATTATTCACATTTTTGGAAGTGAATGGGATGTTAGTAATGGATTTACTCTGGATTCGTATGGTTTTATAAGAAATGAAGAGCTCCGATTGGCATGAAGTGCATTTGTCGCAATCAGGGCAAGATAAATATTCAAGTGTCACATTAATCATAAGAAGCTATATTAATTCGGAATATTGGATTTTTTAAGTAGCATTTTGACAAGTCGTAGAGGTTCAGGGAGTTTGAATAGAAGAAGAGGTAAAATAATGTTAACTGCGGTTAGTAATGTAATTTTATGACCGATTGACAAAAATATTCCTTTTTTATTGCTTTTTTTCCTAATGAAATAAGCAATAAGATTTTCTTCATCTAAAACAGGGAAAATATAATAATTATAATCTTTCTTTTCAAGAGGCTGCAAAAAATTAATTACGCCTAATAAGGGCCTCTGGGTAATACCAACAGTAGGAATGTCGAGATCCAGTCCCAATTCACAAGCAAGTCCAAAATATCTCGGATGTTGTCTTCCTGCGCCTTCTACCATTAGAAGGTCAAATCTCTGAAATTGATTGATAACCTGACGAAGTGGCTGCTTGTTTCGCAAAGTTAGATAAGTGCTAATATATGGATAAGGAGCAGGTATTGTCTCTCCCAACCAAGAGTCTATCTGCTTGGCGAATTCAATATCATAAAGGATCCCACCTGCTCTGATTTCTTGTTTTTTCTGATGTATGGCAACCGCTAACACCGTCTTAGGGCTTTTAATATAATCTATTTCCTCAACAAACGTGGCCCGTTTTATTTGAGTACGTCCTATTTCTTCTAGGTTGTGTTGCAGTTTCTAAAAACCTCTTGATTAAATTAATAAAATTGAACTTAATTAAGGAATACCAAGTTGAATATGATAAACAATTCTTTTACAGAATAAAATGTTATGTGGAATAAAAGCCTAGGGTGGAAATTTTTATCTATATTCAAATAAAAAAAAGAAAGATGGGAGGAGAGGACTGAATTCACCAGGAACAATGATCAAGGATTGCATCATTCGGGCACACGCCATCACAGGCGGCACATTCAGAGCAATCACCTATATTAGGAACGGTAACCTTTCCTCCGACTATTTCATAAACATCCTCTGGACAGACGTCAACACATTCGCCTGCACCTGTACACAAATCGAGATCAATCTCTACCCACAAATCTCCGTCTTCAAAACGCTGTTTAGCCATTGATTCCGTCTCCAATTCTGTTTCTAAGATAGTTATTGAATTTTTAAGGACTAAAAACTGGCTTAGTTGCATTCAATAAATAATTTTTCTTCTTTAACCTTGGAACATTTTCATGAAAAATTTGTTCAAAAAAAGGTCTGCGGATAAGATAAGCCGATAAAAGAAAGATGTAATAATTCACCAAGAACAATGGGAAAGGATTGCATCGTTTGGACAGACTCCATCCAAGCAGCACTTTCGATACACATGCCAATGTTATCAGCGGTGGCTTTTCCTTCTATAATTTCATAACAATCCTTGGGACAAACGTCAACGCATTCCCTTGCACCTGTACACAACTCGAGATCAATCTCCAACCATAATTCACTATCTTGAAAACGCTTTTTAGCCATAAGTATTTATTCAGTGCTTTCTTAAACTGAAAATGGTTTAACTTCAGGTTTTTTCTATAGGTTTGTGTTCCATTTTTTCGTTCCAGTTTTCGATAAACCATCGATCATTCCTTATTCCATTAAAAATTTCACTATTAATCACGATAGTAGAAAGAAGAGCAGGAACATCTGCTAACTTCGCTAAAAAAGATAAACAATATGTAATAGATTTTTTCAAAGGCTCTCCAAGCTTTCCAACTCCAGGGCAAGTTTTTATTTTGGTAGTTTCATTTTTCATCTTTAAAGCTGGTTCTAAAGTAATTACAATTCTCTGGTCGACAATTAGGGGAAAATATGGAAATATTTTACATCGAAGAGGTCTTTCATTATAGATGGTGCAAAAAAATTCATTTTCAGTATTGTAGAATATACATCGTCCGCCTAGACGCAATATATCGTATTTCCCATCTTCTTTCAATGTTAATTCTTTTCTTATATTGTTTGGGAGGTTAGTAACTTCTGCAGGTAGGAAATATGAGTATCCACAACACTTCTTACAACCTGGAATACAAGAAAACTTAGAAAATCTCGTTTTTTCGCTAAAATCGAGAATAATGGGTGATTGAAGAGCGAGATTAAGAGCGTATAAAGGGCTTTTGGAATGAGGTTGAACCATTTTATTATTTCCTAGATGTAGGAATTTATTCTTATTTCCTGAAATAATGTATAAATCTCAGTAAGATTCGTGGATATCAATATATCAATAATAAAAATTACCCCAGAGGATCCAAAAACCAAAGGTTCCCAGGTTTCCTTGCTTAAATCGTTCTCTACAATATGAGAATTGATATTTTCAGCATTAGAGGAGCTTAAAATCAGAAAAAATGGATACTTGCTTGTATTATGAAATCTTACCATTATTCTGGTTACCTCACAGCGGTTAAATAAAATCGAGTATAATTTCCCAACTTTTTTATTTTTGAGCGAGAGAATTTTAAGAGATACTAATATAGATATTGAAAAAAATTTCTGAATGAAAAATAGATAGGATAAAAATGATGTTAATGTCATTCATCTCGAATCAGTCCCCCAGTTCTATTATATGAAAAAGGAAAAAGAACACGAATAATTTCACGGTGATTAGGATTTTAATCAGTGCTTTGATCATTACATGTTGCTTTATTGCTTTAATTGTTCTCATAATGACAGAAAAGATGAATCGTGCCATTTTGGCTATCTCAGGGGCTTTGATAACGTATTTTGTGCTAACACTCATCGAACAAAGGGATTTTTCATTGATTGTAGATCTCCTATTAGGAACTCAAAAAGAGGATTATGTTAATCTGCATTCATTGATGTTAATTGTTGGTATTATGTTTATTGTCCATATTTCCGATGAAATCGGGACATTTCAATTTTTAGCAGTGATTGCAATCAAAATGAGTAAAGGAAAACCTATTCCTTTGATGATTATACTATGTATTGTTTCAGCTGTTTTCTCATCTATTCTGAATAATATCTTAACTGTTATGATATTGATCCCTCTTACAATCACAATATCACGCGTGTTGAACGTATCTCCAACTCCCTATATTTTAACACAAGCAATAATGGTAAATATTGGGGGAACCTTTTTTCCTATCTCTTCTATCCCTAATATTTTGATTACAAGGGAAGCTGGCATTTCGTTTCCAGATTACTTTTTAGGAATTGGGGTTTTTTCGATTGTTACATTTGCTTTTACCCTTCTACTATTCGTATTTGTGTATAAAAATGAATTGTCGATTCCAAAAGACAAAGCCATCCATATCCTTCTATATGATTTTGATATTTGGAATGTGGTTCAAAGTCCTCGTTTGCTAGTTGCATCCTTGGGAGCTTTAATCGTTTTAATGATCTCTTTTTTTGCAATACCTGAAGAAATTCTTGCACCAGATGCGATCGCTTTAAGCATAGCAATGGTATTAACAATTTTTAGTCGTTTAGACGCAAGAGAGATAATTAAAAAATTTGATTTCGAATTAATTTTTTATCTCCTTGGAATTTTCGTTATTGTTGGAGGATTGGAGGTAGCAGGTGTATTAACTTTTGTAGAGAGTATCTTAAGGAATATGGGTCCTAGAGATGATTTTCTTCGATTAATCTTGATCATGTGGATTTCAGCCTTTTCAAGTGCTATAATTGATAACGTTCCAATTACTAAAGCTCTTATTCCAATAGTAACGGGTATCTCTGGTAATAATTCTTCATTAACAAAAAGGTTTTTTTTCAGTCTTTCCATTGGTGCGAATTGGGGTGATAATTTGACTCCTTTGGGAGATAATATTCTTGTCTTAAATATTGCAAGAGAAAATAATAGGCCAATCAGCATTTTAACTTTTTGGAAACTTGGATTTATTGCGACAGTATACCAGTTATTTTTAGCAACCCTTTACTTTACTTTAATTTACCGTTTCACTCTAGGGTTAGTTATTATTGGAGTAATTGGTATTTTAACGATTTTAATTCTCATTTTACAAAAAATAGGTCCATATAAAATCCAATTAGGAGTAAATAAAGCATTTCTACAATTAAGAAACTTCATAATTACTTAAAGGCGAGAATTATGATTGAGAATACTATAGAACGTATTAAGAAAATTTTGCCAGAAGTAGAACACGTAGTTATGTTTTATAACGATGGTACAGTGTTCCACACTACGTTTGAACATACGGTAAACATTCCTAAACTCGGAAACAATTTTTCTGAAACTTTAGCTTCTATACAAAAGATGTACGAAATTTGTAATTATGATTTTACAAGTTACAACAAACTTGTATTCGACACGGATGACATTAACGTTATTGTCTTAAAGCTTGGGGAAAATAGTAATCTAGCTTTGTTCTTTCAAAAGAAAAAAAGAGCTGGAGAGTTGAAAATTCGCTCTATTCGGCGTTATATTGAACTAGCTGAAAATTTGCTGGATGTTGACCGTGTTGAGTTGGTTGAACAAGAGCTGGAATCTAAAGAAAGCCAATTGAAAGAATTAAAACTTCAACTTGGTTCGCAACAATACAAGCTTTTTACTCTTGAAGAATTCCAGATCGAGACCCATGATGAGGAGAAAAAGAAAGAAGTAGCTAAAGAAATAGAAAAAGCGAATAGAGAAGTCATTCGTGTCAAAGAAGCAATAGATAAAAAGATGGTTGAAATTGCAAATCTGAAGAAGGACATTGAGCGCGAAAAAGCCAGTACTGGATCTGATTAACGTATAATCATTCATTCTTAACGTAAGAAGATATGATCACTTTTCAGACTAAATCAAAACGAATTTTTTCGAAAAAATCCAACGATTCTGGATTGGATAATGCACCTCGATTTGTCACTGGTTTGCCATGAATAATATTTGTGACTGCAATTTCAACTTTTTTCATTGAGAATGTATATGGGATATCAGGTGTTTCTAAGATTAATGTAGGAACATGGCGAGGTGAGGCCTTTTCTCGTAAAATTTTCTTAATCTTATTCTTTAATTCTTCTGTTAAAGAATAACCTTCGGTTATTTTTACAAAGAGAATGATTCTTTGATCTCCCTTCCAGTTCTGTCCTATGGCAAGACTATCCTCAATCTCAGGTAATGTTTCCACAGTATTATAAATCTCTGATGTTCCAATACGAACTCCAGAAGGTTTCAAAACCGCATCCGACCTTCCAAAGACGGTTATTCCCTCCGTTTCACGATGGATGATAATATAATCCCCGTGTCGCCAGACTGTTTTACCCGTTGGTTTGAAAAAAGTGAAATATGCTTGTTCATACTTCTTATTCTTGGGATCATTCCAAAAGTACAATGGAGCACTAGGAAATGGATGTTCTACTACAAGTTCTGCTTGCTGATCTCTAACAGCTACAGCTTTATCATTATACGCCTCAACCTTCATCCCTAAAGCTCGGCATTGTATGGGTACCTCGGCATAAAGCGGTAGGATTGGGCACCCCCCTGCAAATATTGCGTTAAGATCAGACCCTCCAGTAATTGAATTGAAATGAAAATCTTTCTTCACTTCTTTATAGAGCCATTCCATTGCTTCTGATGATATGGGTGAGGCAGTTTGAGAGATTACCCGTAAAGAGGACAAATCATACTTCTTACCTGGTTGAGCGCCAATCCCACTTAGATAATGGAGATAACTAGCACTTGTGCCAAAAATTGTAATTTTTTCACCTTGAATTAATTTCCACATAGCTCCCCAATCAGGATATAGTGGATTTCCATCATAAAGTAAAATAGTCGCTCCAACCGCTAGTGAACAGTTCAGCCAATTCCACATCATCCAAGAAGGTGAAGTGTTGTAGGTGATTCGATCGGTTTTTTTTACATCTGTATGCAATATTAAATCTCTTAATTGAGTAAGTAAGACTCCTCCCGTGCTTTGAACCATACACTTAGGTTTTCCAGTCGTTCCACTAGAAAACATAATATAACCAGGATGAGAAAAGGGTAATTGTTCAAATTTAATATGCGGATGGGTTTCTGGAGCTAGAAACTCCAAATAATGTGTGGAATGAGGAATAGTATCAATATTTGGAGTTTCTTTAATATAGGGGGTCACTATAACTCTTTCTACAGAAGGTAGTTCCCTGATAACCTGTTCAACATTATTTATACTGGAAAATGTTTTTCCTTTGTAGAAATATCCATCAGACGTGATTATAATCTTGGGCTCTATCTGGCTAAAGCGATCTAAGACAGCTGTTGGGCCTAGCTCCGCTCCACAAGATGCCCATGTTGCTCCAAGACTTGTAGCAGCCAACATAGCTATTACTGTCTCTATTAAATTCGGGATATAGCCAGCAACACAATCTCCAAGAGTAACATTTAACTCATGTAATGTTTTGGCAAATCGTGTAACTTGAGAAAAGAGCTCGCTGTAAGTCATTCTTCTTGATCTTTGATTTTCCCCATGAAATATGAAAGCAAGGTGGTTTTTATCATCGTGATATCGTAATAAATTTTCTGCAAAATTTAATCGTGCGCCTGGAAACCATTCAACGGTAAAAAAGTCATCAAAGTTGTCAACCACCGTTTTATACTTTCTAGAAGCAATAATTCCCCCATAATCCCACATTGCTGCCCAAAAATCTGGAATGTTTTCAATAGACCAATTATAGAGTTGAGGATAAGAGGTCAAATCAAGATTATATTCATTATTCACAAACTCAATGAAACCAGTCATGTTTGTTTGTTTGATTTGCTCCTCAGAGGGTGCCCAAAGTAATTTAGGCAAGATCTTCACCACCAAGATTGCTAATTCTATTACCTAGATTTTTAAAATATGATCTTTTTCATTATATACTATTTTTATAATTAAAATTATCTAATCAATTCAGTTCGATTATGATTTAACGTACATAACTAAATTCTAAAGAATAATCAAAAAAATGTGAAAAAGACTAAATACTCCTCTTTAATATCTTAATCCATTCATAAACAGGTTCACATAATTTTTTAATTCGTTCCTTTTCAGGAGTCATTGGAGATGGATGCCAGCTTGGATCTGGTTCAAACCAGAAGTCAATAAGGTTACCGACTCGCTTCTTCTCAGTAAACTTTACAATGACTGGCATATCTGATTCCACGTGCCAAGGTTCTGCTATTTTTAATATGTTCGCAATTGCAGTCTTACTCTTCCCAACAAGAACATATGCAAGAACAAAAGGTAACTTCTTCAACGCACTTTTGGCAGCAAAGCCACAGATGGTGAAAGTATGTAGAATTCCCGAATGTGGCATTTCGATCCACTCTGTTATTTCAAGATTACAGTCAAGCCGCCAGCAATTGACTCGAGGAGGAAATGTTATGTCACCACACTTTGGACATTTTGTACCAAGTAGTTTTCCTTCTAGTAATCCTTTAGCGTATGGACTTAAGGCACCTAACCTGAAAGTATATAACATGTCATAATAGATTTGCTGCTCTATCCATTCGACGTTCCCCGCAATACCTGAGCGAACATTCTGCCATGTCCAACCTTTTTCAGGAATTTTTTCATTTAGTTTAATCCATTTTTCCCAGATAAAATCTTTGTTATTTGGGGTTGGATGTAAATTCTTTTCCATCAACATTCACCTCACACTCTCTTTAATATGAAATTGCTAATTGATGTTCCTGTCCCTGCATGAGAATTGACTAAACCAACTTCAGCATCTTTTACTTCATTATCTGTTGATCTGTGCTCTCTTGAAATCAAACCTGCGAGCTGGTAGTAACATTCGACAGTAGACATTAATCCAGTAGCCCCAACTGGGTGTCCGTAACCAATAAGCCCACCACCAGGGTTTGTGGGAATTTCGCCTTCCATCATGGGCATTCTGTCTCGAATGAATTGTTTTGGCGTAATTGACTGACACCAACCAAGAGCATTGTATATTTGGAATTCAGAGGTTGAGAAGGCATCATGTACTTCTGCTACGTCTAAATATTTGTAGGAATCTTTCCATTCGATACCAGCCATTTTGAACGCGACTTCCGCGGAATGACGACATGCAGCGAATTCTCCTAGTCCAGGGTAACCTTCCCCGTATCGTTCTGTCCATCCTGGAAAGGCATAACGATCACCTGCACGAATAGTGCAAGATGATAAACCTGCTCCAACAATCTCAACATAATAGTCAGGAGAATATTGCTTAGCAAACTGTTCATTGCACACTAAGACTGTTGCGGCTCCCTCAGACATAAAACAACAATCCCATTTTTTTAGTGGATAGGAAATTAATCGGCTATTCATGACATCTTCAACAGTCAATTTATTTCCGACTTTACGATAATGCTGAGCTTTTTCACCTGTGGCTACGGCATTATTTTTATTTTTGGCTGCTATTTCAGCGAAATCTTCTTCTGTTAATCCATATTCTTCCATAAAAACCCGTGCTAATCCTGCATAGTAATTGGTATAATTGGCTCCAAGCATTGCTTCATATCTAGTATCTGACGCAATGGCAATGAATTCTGATCCTTTACTTTGTGAAACAGAACCCATTAATTCGTATCCGATTACTGGAACAACATCTGCGAGCCCTGCTCGCACAAGAGCATAGGCAGCATACAAAGCGGAGCCACCCGTATTGCCACCATTATCGATTCGAAAGTGGGGAACACCTACAAGTCCAAGATGATCGTGCAAAATCCAATAAGCAGTTAACTGATGACTAAAGTGGACTGAGAAATGGGAGTAAACTACCATTCCGTTATCCCTGACATCCTTCAGATGAAACTCAGGGACATCTTTATAGAGTTGCCGGATACAATTCGCCACCATCTCTTCAATTTGAAGATTTAATGGATAATCAAAGGGTGTGGTGGTGCCTCCGGCAATAAACACTTTTTGTTGTTCTGGCATGTTTTAATCACTTTATATTTTACTTAAATCTTAAGAGAAATATTCCAGTCAACAAATGAAAATTTACAATTAAGCTGAAGATTTGCCACTTAAAAAATCCTCCTTATCTGACACATTTTTTTCGAGATATATTTATAATGTGACTAAATTGAAAGAAAACAGAGGAGTGAAAATTGCAATAATCATTTCCTCAAGATTAAAAGTTTCTAAAAATTGAAGAGATCAATATGCATTACATTCTGGCAATTGATAGTGGATCAACTGGTATTCGAGCAGTTCTGTTTAACAAAAAGGGAGAAATAATTGCCCGTGAGTATCAAAAAACAACGGCGCTTTATCCAAAAGTAGGGTGGATTGAACATGATCCTATCGAGCTTTGGCAATCATTAATTACAATTGTCAATCGAATCTTTGAGAACCCAGAGGTATCTCCAAAGGATATTGCAGCAATTGGAATTGCAAATCAACGTGCTAGCTTCACACTTTGGGAAAGAGACACTGGAAAACCTGTTATCAACTTCATTAACTGGGCTGATGTTCGTGCAGTAGATACATGCAATCAGATGAATAAAAATAAGAAATGGCGGCTTTTAAAGAAGTTTGCTTGGGTCGCGTGTAGAATTACCCGAAATACCATGCTTACTGCAACTTCTATGCTTAATTACACCACAGATCATGTTACTGTACGGCTATGTTGGGTCTTAGATAATATTGAAGGCCTTTACGAACGATGTAAAGTAGGAGAGATAGCCTTTGGAACTATTGATTCTTGGTTTATTTACAAATTAACAGGGGGAAAAGTTCATGCTTCTGATTATAGTAATGCAGCAACAGGACTCTTAAATCCCTTTCAACTAAAATGGAATAAACTCATTTTAAACATTTTTAACATTCCATTAGAAATTCTTCCTGAATTAAAAGATACGAACGGCAACTATGGAACTACTGATCCTAATTTATTTCACGGAGCTGAGATTCAAATTCGCGCTGCGTGTGG
>Ga0209636_10005554_pt1 | contig 12871 bp, 13 predicted proteins | sample DeeMarSWOR152_54_FD_187464 | JGI IMG/M metagenome (GOLD analysis project Ga0209636, IMG submission 187464) | Marine sediment microbial communities from White Oak River estuary, North Carolina - WOR-1-52-54 (SPAdes) (version 2) | ecosystem: Environmental > Aquatic > Marine > Intertidal zone >...
ATGTCATTCTGATCAATGGCCATAATCCATCCTTGAAAGTCGTTAATCTGACTACGAAGTAACTCAGTTGATGTTGACGGAGAACGGTATACTATTCGTTCTCCATTGTAATCGCTTCTTTCATGGTTCATCATTCGCTCATGTTCTGAATAGGAAACGAAATCAGAGCCAAAAACTACTTCTTTACGGTGAGGAACTAAATTCACAAGAGTTTCAGCAATTGAATCGATAACTTCTGGTGAATCTCCGTGAATGATTACAGGATACCTATCCAAAACAGACCTTAGAACTATTGCAAGTTGTTTTCTACCGAGGGTATTCAAAACATTATCAAGAAAGGTGTTCATCGAGCTATTGCCTCCAAAAAACCGTCCACATCGAGGTTAGGTCGTTGTGCTATTGGTGCTTTTTGCAGTACGGATTCAATTTCTGCAATAAAATTGGGAATTATCAAACGGAGTAATCCTAGCCGCGTCGAATCTTTTCTTATGAAAGTGCTAAACAATCCTCCTTGAAGTTTGTAAATAAAATGCTGACTTGTACCGCAATCGCATAGCACTTGTAGAATGCTAGTTCGTTTTACTAATTGGGCAACTTTTCTGGAAGTGTCAAAAAGCGTATATGTAAGAGTTGAATTCCGAATACGAACGCCTTCGTTGTATCTTTGTGTAGGAATTAAGTATCCCCCTTCAAGACAAACTTCTCCTGTTTGAGCTGAAGGTAAGGCGTGCAGAAAGTCAGAAACAATATCAGTAATTTGCTGAGCAGCATTTTCGGTTATTGTAAGATTCAATGTTCCTGTTGACCACGTTCTTCGGGGGCCTTTTCGCACATTAAAAGAATCAAATATCTTGGCTCTTTCATTCTGTTCAAATGTGCGTAAAGGAGGAATGAAATGCTCATTCCAAAGGGCTTCATCAAGATGAGTAATTGTCCGTTCCAATTGTAACAATAAAGCACCAAGATTGCTGTTACTCTGTGTAGTTACAGTAATAAAATAATTTACGGCACGGGGTAATGTAGCCAGTAAAAATTTACTGCGTTCTCCTTCTATTAAGACATAATACAGATCTTCATGGAGTCGTTGGGCTACTGAGAGAATCGCTGCAGCAGAAGAAGACAATCCAAAAATTTCATTTTCTGATAACCACACACCACTACTGGAAATCGGGTAGCCATCACGCTGGACTAATACAGAGTTTTCAACTCCTGGAACAGATTTGATACTTTGCAAATGCAAACCAAACTGATCCAACATTTTTCGGGACACGGTTTGATAGCTCCGTGAACTGCCTCGCCTTGAAGGGCTGGGCTTCCTGCTTCATCCCATCGATCATTGTCGACTGGTCCACAGGATCTGCTAGCCGTTCCGGCGATGTTGTCCGGTCATAGTGACCTTGGATGTCGGCCACTAGAACCAGGACCTTGTAGAGAGGTTCTCAGTGGACGATTTAAACTCCACAACTCGTCTCCGCCCCGCAGGAATGGGATCTTCTCCTTTTTTGATAAATTGGAGCAGTTTTCGCTATGAAAACCAACAAAAGATTGAGTAGACTGAGAATGGTGCGGGGGGTGGGATTTGAACCCACGAAGGTCTACACCACAGGAGCCTCAGTCCTGCCCCTTTAGTCGGAACTTCTTATCAAGTTCCATAGACCGTGCTCGGGTACCCCCGCAAAGCAGGCTTATCCATCTCGTCATCCCCTCACTTTTTAAATTTTATTAACTCTATTGGCGCCAACTCGTCAACCCAGGTAGATTAGTGGGAATATTAAAACAATAGTGTTCATCAAATGGCTCAAATTCCATGATTCTCGCCTCTTTGCGCTCGACTCTTGGGTAATACTGTAATTAAGCCGTTCTTTTTCGATTTAAGGCACAAAGAACACAAGATTTCTCATGTTCAACATCCTTTGTTATCCACTTTCAATTGGCGGTAATACCCTGATAATACTAGCATCTTTTCAGGATAATATCTAGGTATGCCTCTGATTGAGATGAAGCTAATTACAGTCAACCTCCCCGAGGCATACGTAAACGGAATCGAACAACTAATTCTTGAAAAACTCTATCCTAATAGAAGTGAAGCAATTAGAATTGCAGTCAGAGACCTACTGAAACGGGAACTTTGGGCACAAAAATCTCCACAAATAACAGCAAGGTGAATATCTAATGGACGGCGGACTATCAAAGCTTGTACGTGATGCAACCCAACGCCAAACAAAGAATACCCCAAGATATTCAAAACCCGGCGCTCGAATCATGGTAGCGGGCGTTGGGGGCGGTGGGAATAATACCATCAACAGGCTAGTACAAATTGGCATACAAGGGGCCGAATGCATAGCAGTGAATACTGACCAACAACACCTCGATCATGTTCGTTCTCACAAGAAAATGCTAATTGGGAAAACAATTACTAGAGGATTAGGGACAGGTGGGTTCCCTGAGCTAGGTGCTGCTGCGGCTGAAGAATCCAGACAAGATCTAACAAATCTTCTTCGTGGTGTTGATTTGCTGTTCATTGCCGCCGGTCTAGGTGGAGGAACGGGAACGGGCGCTGCACCAGTAATTGCTGAAATTGCTAAACAGAATGGTGCAATTGTTGTCTGTACCGTAACGACACCTTTTACCATTGAAGGAGCACGAATTGATAAGGCGCATCGTGGTCTTCAGCGATTGCGAAGATACGCAGACACTGTCATTGTAATCGATAATAATAAACTCCTTGAGATTGCACGCGATCTACCAATTGATGAGGCATTCAGTGTGGCAGATGAAATCCTCGCTAGCATGGTTAAGGGCGTAACCGAAACAATCAGTCTACCTAGCCTGATTAACCTTGATTTTGCAGATGTACGAAGTGTTCTTGCTGGTGGTGGAGTGGCTTTAGTCGGATTGGGGGAAGCTACCAAATCGGAAACTAAAGATAAAGATCGAATATCAGAGGCTGTCAAAAACGCGCTCCACTCTCCTTTACTTGGTGATCTAAGCGTTAAAGGTGCAACAGGAGCCTTAATTCATGTTATTGGAGGCCCAGATTTAAGCTTGGATGAAGCTACGCGTGTTGCTGATGTAGTCACACGACAAATGCGACATGATGCTAGAATAATTTGGGGCGCTCGAATAATATCTGATTTCGCAGGCTATGTGCGCGTTTTGCTTATTGTAACTGGTTTAGAAGGGAACTCAGCTGTTTTACCCGGCTTTCGTGGTAACATCGAAATCTTTGATGATGTCGATTGGAACGCCCTCCAATTATATCGAATAGACTCTCAGGCAGGTATTGTGGCCCAATCCTCTGATTCTTCGCAGGATGGTACTCATCTAGTTAGAAACGAACGGATTATTACTCCTCAAGTTGTTGAATCCGATGAATCAAATGAACAAATCATCAGACCCCTTCCTCAAACGGAGATTCCACCAATTTCGATTAATGCTGGAATCCTTACAAATGAACCTCTACAAGGATTAGGACTTAAGAAAATTGAATCTGCCTCCAGTGCAAGCTCTTAATTTTATACAAGATTAGAAGAGCAGGACTAGCCACCAATCCAACCAAGAAAAGCCTGCCTTACTTGATCTAGCTGGACCAAGATTGATTGGAAAAGCCCTTGAGACCAACCCAGTACATCAAGAATTACTGTAATAAGAATAGTAATGGTTAAAATTGCTAGGCCTAGAAGTAACCCTTCTTCTACTAATGGTGATCCCCGTTTATTACGAAGAAATCCCACAATTGCTTTCAGTATATTCATTCTGTTTTCCCGATAGGCAGTTCATATTACGTTATTTAAGCTCCACAATTACAAGAAAGCCATTAGAAGGTGGTTTATCAGAATGTAAGTTGTGGTAAAGGCAAACATACTCAGGAACACTGTTTGACGGGCTCCTCCTACTGTCTGACTTAACCGATGTCCTGTTATCACGACAGTTAAGAATAATGCCAGAAGAATAGAGAAGGAAAAAGAACTAGAAGAACCGATTTCGGGGCTAGAAAGAAAACCCTCGACAAAAGCAAGAGTTAATTTTGGTGCAAGAGCTGCAATCATTCCAATTACTACTGATGAAACAATAGAAAGGGCCTTCACCTTCCCTCTCTGCCCACTTACTAGGTTCTTCCGGTTTTTTGTTATAGCACTGTTTTTTCGAACCTGCTTTAAAACTAGAAGCATTCTTTCTCCTCCCACTATCGATCCCTTATCGATAAACCGACCTAACAATTCTACCAATCGAGAATTTCGATTATTCTCATATTCCTTGATCAAATCAGACCAAGCAACATGAAATGGTTTTGTTCCTTCAGTGATGTCTTTTACGATTCTGGTAATCTCTATTGGTGTTTGTCTCCCGAAGTAATTCGAAGTTCTAAGAAGTGCATATTCTGGGCTATTTCCTGAAGATAATTCAGTGGAAAAGTGTGTCATAAAATCGACAAATTGGTCAAAATCATTATCTGATTCCAAATTAACTTCTACTCTCCTAGCAAGATCTTCTCATTTGGAAAAAGGGATGAATGTAACAGTTTAGAAAATCCAAACTGAAAAACAGGCAAGAGTAGAATGAGTGGGTTATCTGCTAAACCACGAATTGCCAATCCTAATATGATAATAATTGGCAAAAAAACGAGAAGGCCTGAATAAACCATCATTCGACTTTCCCACTGGATTGTTAACTTTTCATATCTCCGCTGAATATTCTCATGGGCATCCACAATAACAGCGTCAAGGTTACTTGACGAAGATTCAATATACTGAATAAACGCAAGAAGGCCCCTACGAAGGGTAAATGAAGGTTGATTAATTGCAAAATCCATCAGAAGTTGTTCCGGTGTTTCACCTTGGTTTAGGGGCATAATCATTTTATAGAATTCGTCTGAAACAAGGCAATACGCTCCTTTTGAAACATATTGAATAGCCTCAAATACGGACCCAGTTGTTAGATAAATCGTTGCCAATTCTTCAAGAACATAGGGGGCAACTTTTTCGATTTGAACTAATTGACTATTGAACCTAGAAATTAATCCATTCATAATAATGAAACAACTCATTAGAGCAACTGTGATACCCAAAACAAATGCGCTAATCGGATTAACAAATAAACTCAGAATGAGGGTGGTTAATCCAAAGAGGGCACCGCTTACTAATACCACACCTCCTGAAATGCTGACTGGACATAATGAGTCATGATACAGGTATTCCACAGCTTTAATGAACTGTTTTGATATGATACGGTTACTAATTTGGGCTACTCCCGGCGCATTCTTCCCTAGTTTAGCCAGTAATTTGATGTAATCCAATGACCTCTCCCTCTTTTGTTGTCTTATTGCTTTGAGTTTTTAGTGGATTCTTTGTACCAGAAAAGATACGCGCATGTGTTTTGTCAAAGGTCGAAACGATCGTGCTCGGGGTATTTTCTTGCTTGGAAATAAGCGTGGCTAAAGTTTCTTTATAGGTCTCAAACCGTTTACGAACATCGAGCTGAGTAATCTTCTGGAATTGACACGCTCTAATAATTAATGAAGTAATAATATCATCAGATTGTTGTTCAAGATGCCCTGACGCCTTATTCCAGTCATATAGAGTTACTAATGAGGAGGAGGAGGTTTCCCCCGGTTTTATTTCACTAATTTGAGCCACTCTACGAATAATTCGCCCTTGTATTACCTCTTTCACCATGTGAACAAGAAGTCCAAGACTTTCAAAACAAACTTCAGGAATGTTGTGGTGAATTTTCCAGCGTAATAAGAGTTCATTATTCGAATTTGCATGACAAGTCTGAATTCCTCTGATACCTGCACTTAATGCGTGAAACATTGCAGCACTATGTTCAGCAGTTTGAATTTCACCTAAAAACACCCAATCAGGTGATCGATGCAACAACCGAGTTATCTCTTTTGATTTTGTTGAGCCACTTTTCTCTAGTGAATCAAATGGGTCAACTCGAAATGTAACTTTGTGCCTCCCCTTTTCATTAACAGTGACGCTTTCTAGAGCATCTTCGATGGCAATTCTTCGCCAATTTGGTGGAGCTAGAAGATTGATAGCATTGGCTAAAGTTGTTTTTCCAGTGGCAGGCTCACCTCCAATAGTAATGTTGATTCGTAATGTCATGCATAAAATCAAAAAAGCTGCGGCAGTAAGCGAGATAGTCCCATTCCTGATAAGTTCAGGAAGTGTTAGTGTCCGCATTCGGATTTTTCGAATATTTAGATGTGGACCTTCATGTGCTAAAGGAGGAATGTCAACTGCAGCACGAACATGGAAAAGACTAGTCTGTAGTTCTGTTTTGAGTGAAGGAGTCTTCTCATCAAGCGGTCTGCGGCTTTCTAGACGAAGTCGAGTAATGATATGTGACAATTCTGAATCAGAAGGCACTAGATTCGACTTACAGCGTCCCCAAACTGCATGGTCCAAATAGTATGCGTGACCAGGCTTATCGAGATACACTTCTTGAACGTCGTCGTCAAGCAATAATGGCATGGTTTTTATTAACCCAATTGATTGAGCAGTTGCATAGATGGCTAGATTTTTTTGTTCTTCATCAGTTAATTCGACAAAGTTAGAACGAAGATAGTTTTGGAATTCAGAAATCCTTCTATCCAATAGTTCGTCTAGATTCTGAAGGCGCACTCCTTCTATGTGATTCGAATTATGGTGAGAAAAAAGATATTGGAGAATTCTTGGAGATAATATTTCATCCAAGCGGACAGACACTCGATAGTATTTTTCGAGTGGAATGGGAAGGTACTCATATACGTTGATATTAAATGGGCCTACATCATAAGAGCTAAGTAGACGGCAATTTTCTTCCAGGCTTTTGTAATCATCATACCCAATTGGAGTTCTTTTAATTTTTAATAGGACCTCGTAGAAGACGTTTTTTTCAGAAGAGTGATTATCACCAAATTGGGAATTCAAAAGTGAAATCAGGCTAGTTTTTTCGAGATCTTTAATGAATTCTCGAATGCCTCGTTTAGGTGTTGAATTATAATTGGATATAATCGTTTGATAAGCTGCTACCGGATCAGAATACAACTTTTGTTTAATCTCAGGATGTTGTCTGAAAATATCTTGTATTCTTCTCTCATGTTTTGTAACAGTTGTGATGTAATCCTTGAGAATTTTTGTAGACAGTGCTGGTAGTGAAACTACTTGATTTCTAGTGTTGAAACAGCAAGGAAGAGAGGAATCTGTAAAAGAAATTACTTGAAGGAATTGTTGGCGACAAAAAGGGTTGAGAGTGATATCACCTTTTGCTGGTCCTTGGAACGAACATAGATCGCAGCTAAATTGAATCGTTTTCATATCTGGTGAAGCGTCATGCAACTGAAATGGGCACACCATCTTTATCGTTTGTCATTTCGTAGATTCATATTTAAAGCAAGAAAAACTTGGACTTTAAATTCCCTTTACTGAGAGTAGTTATTGGGACTTATGTGAATCAAAGTCTTGAGAAAATAATCATAATTGGTTTGAATCTTACGCTGCTTGTCACAATAGGTGTTCCACTTTTTCTCACAACTACACAAGTAATTACAGAAACCGAACAATCTCTTTCATTTCAGCAGTTTGTTAATGCTGTAGATGAAACAATTTTGGTAGCCGATTACAACCGAACTATTCAAACAAGACAGTTAATCACACCGGGCAACGTAACTCTTGAAACAGAGTATAATCAGCTCATTTTCAAAATTTACATAGATTCTTGGCATATCCTCACGCGGACATATCGGTGTACCATTCGACTATCTGGTTCTGTAAAAGGGGGTCTCCAAATTTTAACAGTGAATGCAACAGACACAGTAATCCAAGTAATAATCCAATCCGTGTAAGAAGTGAATACATGCTTTTATTTCAGGTGTTGAAAATTCTACTTTGTTCTTGGATTCTGCTTCTCATAATCCAATCAATAACTAATGATACAATCAGTATAATACTAATTTCAGGAACAATTATTACATCAATACCATTGGTTCTTATGATTGCCTGGGTGATAGGCTCAGTAGTATTTCGAGCCGTATTTCTTTTTTCGCTCTTCACAATTTTAATAATCACTCTTCATGTGATGCAATTAGGCTTGACGTAACATCTTGAGAAGATGGCCTTTCAGTAACTTAGCATAGTGATCTCGTACACTGTATTCAGCAGCGTTTGTTGCCTTCGAAATTAATCGCTGGGTAAGAATCGGTCGGCGTTTCGCCAGTTTTGCTATGAGAAAATCTGCACTGTAAACAACGGCAACTGCAAATATGAAGGGATTTCTTCCGCCCCGCTCGGAAACATCAATTCTTCCGAACAATTGATTGGAGTGCTTAATCAGCTTCGCCTGATACTCTTGAACTGAAAGTCCTGCGCGACGCAATCTCAGTTGTATTGTGGGGTGGTTAATGGTCTGAGATACTATTCGCTGAAGGTAGTCTTCGCTCATTCTCTTTGCAGGAGCAAGTGGAAGCTTGTTCTTTACTGAAAGTGCTTGGCGAATGATTGATCTACTAGTCACTCTGTGACCAAGTTTCTGAAATGCATCTGCTATTTCCTGCAAAGTGATAGGTGCGTTTTCTTTCGATTCACGAACTGCTAACATTAATCCATAGGCCATGAGGGTGAGATGACTTGTGATATATTCGCTTTCAAGTTTCCTGTCTATCTTTTGATAGTAGTATGCGGCTTTATCCTTGATACTGTCCGGTAAAGAAAGCAATTCTGCCACTCTACCCAAGGATCTTAAGGCACGATAAGTTGTCTCGCGTTTGGCGATTCGAAGACGGAGGTTATAATCAAACTTTAGTCTTCGAAATAACCGCTGGCTTCGAGGAGTTAATGGTCTACCCGTTTTGTCGTAGAAAAAGCGGCTGGATTGGTAATCTATGAAGCTTCCCATTCCACCAACCATGACCGATCTTTGTCCAAGAGCAACATAGCTTTTACCGTGGGAGGAAGAACTTCCTTCTTCTTTGTACATCTGGTATGGCGAATTAACCACTTGGCGCGCTAGGACTAGACCACAATGAGTGCAGACATATTCGCCATTTGTTAGTATCGGCTGTCCTTTGCATTCACTACAATGTAAATCCTCCATTGTTTGTTTCACTTCGGGCGACTCTACTGTCCCAAAGTGCAACAATTCTTAACCAGACTTTTGGCATAATAGAATCCGGTCAAATGTAGACTTGGTAAGCGTCAAAGGGTGTGGATGTCCTTTCTAACGGGTTGAGAGTTCACAGAGACACGAAGCTGAAAGTATTCGATACAGCTCTGTAAAACCAGTCTTTCGGCTTGATTTCGGAGAATTTCAATTGGTCAGTTTTCAACAATAAGAGAAAGCATATCAGCGTCGAAAAATCAAATGGGTTCAAAGATTCTTAGGGGAAACCACATGACGGGTGGGCTGTTACGACTTCTTGCTATGTGCTGCCAGCAATTACTATAAAATGAAGATAAGGGGATTTAAGGAGAGGGAGAGCAGCTGATAAGGGTGTTTAGTGATAAAAAAGGGGTTCTTCGATTCTATTTAACCGCTCTGTTATCTTTTTGTATTAGTTCTATTAGCAAATATTAAATCTGACCAACATTTCCACACTATATAAAAACGGATAGATAATCATTAAACAAAACAGAATTCTTGGAGAACTGAATATGGCACAAAGTACAGGGGCTCGACATTTTTTCAAAGAGCTTGCATCGTTGATAGGAGCAACAGTTGCTGTAAGTACAAATACGGGGAAAACCCTTACAGGAAAGATGCGAGGGTATGACCCAGCTACATTAAGTGTTGTGTTAGCTGATGCCCGTGATTCAAAAGGAACCTTATATCATCGGGTTGTTATTACCGGTCACACAATTCTCGAACTAGTGAAAACAGAGGATCCTTTTGATTTGAAAGGTTTAGCTGAACAATTTGAGACGCTCTTTCCGCCTGGTGAGGTTAGATTTCTTGAAGATGCACGTGTAATTGTTGTCCTCAATAAAGTTAGGGTTACCGAGCAAGGAGTAGAAGGAACCGGACCGCTCGCCGATCGAGTTAGAAAGGTGTATACGCGATTTGTAGAAGAGCAGCAGGCAAAAGTTGAAGAAGATTCCACATAAAACTCGCGTTAACTATGATTGAAATTATCCATAAGGATTTACTCGCTCGAATCTCACGATTTCGAACCAAGACCGGGATAGTTGAAACACCAACCTTTATTCCGGTAGTACACCCAACCCGGGTTCTCATTCCACCACGAAGAATGTTTGATGATTTCAACTGTGAAACGATAATTACAAATGCCTATTTACTTTCAAAAACCGAACAAGAAGGATCAATCCACGAAATCCTAGACTACCCTGGCACAATCATGACAGACTCAGGGGCCTATCAACTTCTTGTTTATGGTGATGTAAAAACAACACCACTTCAAATTATCCAGTTCCAAGAAAAAATCGAATCCGATATAGCTGTAATTTTAGATGTTCCTACAGGGGGAAACGCCGCCTATAACGAAGCACAGGAAACGGTTGAAGAAACCATACGCCGTGCGAGAGATTCAATTAATCACAGAACAAAACCCAACATACTTTGGGTTGGTCCCATCCAAGGCGGAACATTCACTGACTTGGTTGAGAAATGCGCCAAAGAAATCAATAAACTTGATTTTTCCATTTTTGCTATTGGTAGTCCCACTCAACTAATGGAACAGTATCAATTTGATAAACTCGTTGACTTGGTCCTGACTGCCAAGAGTAATATTCCTACAAATAAACCAGTGCATCTATTCGGCGCGGGACATCCACTGATTTTCCCTCTAATCGTAGCTATGGGCTGTGATATGTTTGATTCAGCAGCTTATGCCCTATTCGCTAAACATGATCGTATTCTTTCTTCTGAGGGTACTTTCAAGCTTGAAGAAATCAAAGATGATTTTTGCTTTTGCCCAACATGTAGTCAATTCACTGTTTCTGAAATCAAACAACTAGAGAAAAAAGACCGAATTCAAGTTTTAGCCGAGCATAATCTCCGAATCTGCCAACAAGAGATTATTAGAATCAAAGCAGCCATTCGCGAGGGGCGGCTTTGGCGCCTTGTAGAAAGTAGACTAAGCAGTCATCCTACATTAGTCGACGCCATGAAGAAATTCACATCATATCATAAACTATTCGAAAAGTTTTCTCCCGTTACCAAGAAAAAAGCCATCTTCATCACAAGTCAATGGTCACTCTCTCAACCAGAAATAATCCGACACAAAACTCGCATGACTAACTATACTCCCCCTAAACCAAAGCGGAAAACTCTTCTATTCATTTCTGCGCCCAAAACCCGACCGTATCATTCCGCAAAAACGTTTCAACGCTTCAAAATCCAATTTGAACTGGTTTCCTCCCGGAACCTAAGCCTTTTTGACAGCCTCTTCCTTTCTCAATACTTCGGGCTCGTTCCACTAGAGCTAACCGATTTCTACCCACTTGCCCAAAATGAACCTCCTAAAATGAACCTAGTCAAAGATCAAAACCCGCTTATTGAACAAATTAGCCAATACGTGACTCGAAATCGACAATATCACAAATTTTATGCAATCTTTGATTCGACAGAAAATTGGTTTAACTTTTCTCAACGTTGTAAACGTGTGTTCAAAAAACTTGAGAAAGAACTCACCATTTTTCACACAGATTTTTCTCTCAAATCACTGAAAAATACAATCACAAAATTAACAACATCACTTGATTTGAAATAAACAAAGAAAAATTAATGGTGCCGCGTCGGGGATTTTCTCTGACAGGAAATACCCTACCAGGTTCGAACCCCGGTCCTAAGGTCGAGAGCCTCAGATGATTGACCTGGCTACACTAACGCGGCTTCAGAGAATGTGATTTCATAACATTTTTTAAACTTTCGAAAACTGTGCTTCAATCAACAATAACCAGTTTCAAACCTACAAAAACCTAATAGCTAACAAAAAGTATCGACATAGCACTGAAAAGACAATATTCTGGAGAATACGACTTTGGGTAAAGTAAGAACGGTGTTAATCAAACGCCTTTCAAGAGAACTTGTTGAAAGATATCATGACAGTTTTTCCACAGACTTCGATCAAAACAAAGAGGTTGTGGATGAGCTCTTAACCAATACAACCAAACGTCTACGAAACCGAATTGCAGGCTATATTACGCGTCTAATGATTCTTCGTCAAGATGAAGATGTTATTGTAGCATAATTGATTCTGGGCTAATATACTTAGATTCTAAGTAATGTGAAGAATCAAAAAGATAACTGGAGCACGCCTTGATGGGGGTAATAATCGAAACTCCACAACTATCAATGGAAATTACACTCGTTTCGATTGAATCACTTTTCATACATGAAGAAACAATACCCAAAGAACTCGAAAAACTGAAACGCGACCTTATCGCGGCACAAGTGCTTAAGCATCCATTGATCGTTGATTCTTCAACTCTTGTCGTATTAGATGGAATGCACCGTGTTGCTGCTTTAAAAGCTCTTGGATGCCAAATGGCTGCGGTGTGCCTAGTTGATTACCAAAATCCGGCGATTGAACTTCTAGCATGGCACCGTGAATTTTCTGGTAACCTCGAAGTTAGTGAGTTTGAAAAAAACCTTTCAAAAAGGGGCCCATTCAACCTTATCCCAACTTCAATAGCCAAGGCTTTTGAAAGCGTTAAACATCGGAAGGCGGATGTCGCACTTGCAAATGGGAAAAGTGCTCATCTTATCAACTTCCCCAATAACCCTTCAATTAAAACGGTCTATGATGAAATTTCTAATATTGAAATCCTCGCTCAAGAGATGGGCTATAATCTCCTCTATAGTACAGAATCGGATGCTATAGAAAGTATTCACTCAGCGCTTCGACCTGTACTAATTGTTCCATCATTAA